>MDSQ01000047.1_pt1 | contig 25377 bp, 20 predicted proteins | sample 1008251 | NCBI WGS metagenome assembly MDSQ01 (sample SAMN05526597, study PRJNA338239) | gut metagenome | isolation source: Hindgut content | host: Naso unicornis | place: Saudi Arabia: Red Sea | collected 2016-05
GATATCCAAATAGTCTTTTCGTGCGCAGAATTGTCTTTTTTGCATGCGGTTATAGCGTTATCTATTAGATTCCCTAATATATTGCTTAAATGGCCGTTATCTACCTGTGGAATAGTATCTATTATAACTTGTATATCTAGAATAATCTTGTCATTAAATATCTTATAATAGCAATCTAATTCAAATATCTTATAATTAATTAGAGCGTTAATTATAGGGATATTACATATAAAGCGAGTAGGTTGTTGAGTAACATCTAACTTAGTATTAATAGTCTCTAACGCTTTCTCTAGATTATTCTCTTGTATAGCAGTTTGAATGCTAATTAAGTCATATTTAAAATTATGCTTAAGCGTAATAATATCTTTATGATCTTGTTGAAGAATTTCATACGACTTCAAATAATGGTTAGCCTGTTGGGCCGATAAATCGTATTCTGCTTTTTCGTTAGATAATTTTACCATTTGCTTCTGGTTTATAAAATATAAAATGTTGCTTAGTAGTATAATCAAAATAATAGTAATATAGGATGAATAATCCTTACTATCTGCCGAAATTACTCCAATGGTTATTAAACTTATTAGCGGCAAACAAACATGTGAAATATATCTTTTATTGTATACGGACGTGCTAAAAACTAAAAAAATCTTTGTGTAAATATATATATTTACTAAAAATGTTATATAATATAAATACGAAAATGATATAGGGGATAACTCCTTCCCTGATAGTGCATAAATATATAGTTGTATAACTGCTGAAATAATGCCCGAAATTATATCTAAACAACATACTATCACTATTGTGGTTATAGCAACTACAATTTTTTTCGTAAATTTATCTTCAAAGAATATCTGCAAAATCAATGAATGTAATAAAAATAAAACAAAATAAAGATATATACCATTAAAAAATTTTATGCTTAAAGCGGCTATAAACACCAATCCTAAATAAGATAATATAAGCCATAATTTACTAATAGGCTTTAGCTTAAATAAATCTTTAAACAATAAGTAGAGTAAATAACATTCAATGGACATAATAATCACAAATATATTAATCACCTTCTAATTTTTCCAGCTAAAAAACGTTGATATTTATTTAACGTTTCTTCTTGAAATTTTCTGCCAATTGGTATATCAATCCCATCAACTTTTAAGCAATTTTTATCATTCCACTGTACATATTCTAAATTAACTATAAAAGATCTGCTTGGTTTAATGAAAACATCATAAGCGCTAACTTCAGCCCAAATGGATTTTAATGAGGCAGTAAAACAATGAGTTTCATCAGCAGTAGCTAGTTTAATTTGATGCCTTTCTTTTTCAAAATATCTTATATCAGTTAAGTACACAAACTTCTGTGTATTTTGTATTGTAAATTTAAATATACCGCCTTTTTGCTCTTCTAAATTCTCTCTGGCTATTTGAAAGTTACGTTTTAATTCCTCAAACTTAGGGGGTTTATCAATAAATCCAACCACCTGTGGCCCCAGCAATTCTCTCATACGGTCAGTTATGCTAGAAACAAAGATAATCAAGCTTTTAATTTTCATTAATCTAAGTGTTCTCGCGGTTTCTATCCCGTCCATACCTGTCATTAATATATCTAAAAAAATAAGGTCATATTTATTAGTTTTGAAACTATCACATAGCGCTTCTCCAGAAGAAAAAGTATAAATTTCAAAATCTTCATTATATTCAAATTGTAACTCAGTTAAAAATTTATTTAAAAGCTCGATATGTTGTTGGTTATCATCACATATTGCAAGTCTCATAATAAAAATCCTCCTTGTAACTATTAAAAACTAGATTATTTTATATTAAACCGACATAGGGATACCACTATGATAATATAATTTCTATGTTATCATAGTGCTTAATACGTGTAAATAGAGTTTTGTTGGGAATTTTAACTATGTAACTTGCGCAATAATTCGTGTAAGTTATGTAATAATCAGTTTTTAGATAAAAAAATAAGTATAATAAATATATCAACTACAGCAGTTGGATTAGGTTAAATAATAAGTATAATAAAAAAAGATAAAAAATTTTAATAATGAAGAGGAGTTTTAAAAATGAAGATAAATTTTAATCATGTCTCAAAACAATACGGTAACTACCCAGTTTTAAAAAATATTTCAATGGAGCTAAACTCTGGTAATATATACGGCCTAGTAGGCCCTAATGGAGCTGGGAAAACTACTTTAATTAAACTACTAACTACAATTGATGTTCCTACAAAAGGGAAAATATACTTAGATGGCAAAGACATAGCGCAAGACCCAACATGTATGCGTGGTAACTTAGGATACCTACCTCAAGATGTTAACGTATATCCTTATTTAACTAGCGTAGAATATTTAACATATTTTGCAGGCATTAAAGGTATAGATAAGAAAACAATCAAACCACATGTTCAAGAATTACTGGAATTATTTAATCTAACTCCACATGTAAAAAAGAAACTCGGCACATACTCTGGAGGTATGAAACAACGTGTTGGGCTAGCATGTGCGTTGCTTGGTAATCCTCAAATTATAGTACTAGATGAACCTAGCGTAGGCCTTGACCCAGAAGAAAGACTGAATTTACGTTTGCTATTTGAAGAATTGGCAAAAACACGTATTTTAATATTAGCTACACATATTATTTCTGACATCGACCTTACTGCTAAACAAATTATTGTATTAAAAAAAGGAGAGGTAAAATATACCGGTACAAAAGATGAATTTGTAAAATCATATGACGGTGATTTAGAAGAGGCATATATGCATTTTGTAGCAAGTTAAAAAGGCAAAACCTTATGGTTTAGCCTTTTTTTACGCAAAAAAAAAGACCACAACATACAGTTGCAGTCCTCTTAATTTAAAGCACAGGGTCATCACTAAATACTCTCTTTGCAAAATGTTCTACCGCAGGGTCAATAATATTAAAATCTGTCGGTAATTCAAGCCACATAATCAGATCTTCAAAATTAGTATCAAAATGGTAAAGCTTATTTAAAATTTCAACAAGTGTAGTTTTAAACGTATCCGCAGACATTCCTTTTAGCTGGGCACGAAAATTTTCAAAAGTCATAAATTCTAAATATTCATTTCTAACTGGCTCGTATACAATATCAAGCTCCACCTTAGGATTAAACTTAGTTCGTAAAATATTTTCCATATAGAACCACGGTGAAAGCACTGGAATCGTAATAGACTGCATAATACGAGTTTGAAGGAAAAATAAATAATCTCTCGTAACCCTTTTGTGATCAAGAGTAGTTCTCTCATCACCAAAACAAGTTTGAATAACACAAAAATCATATGCCTCAATTACACTAGACAAAACAGTATCAGGATGATTTTTTACAAAAGCAACATCCTCTTGTGGTAACTGATCAGCCGAAAGAATTTTACTATCTAATGCGCGGTAAAAACTATACTCAATATTAGGAGCATTAGAGTACATTTTTGGCAAAGCTGCATTTACATCACTAATAATTCCTGTATTAATAATAAATTCGGGTAAAAAACTATCTTTAGAAGTAGCAATAGCTAAATTTTTAAGATCCACCATAGTTTATCCTTTCCTTATCCACTCTATATAAACTCAACTTTTTTAACTTATAAAAATTGTTCAAACGCAGGAACTGCACATACTCCACAAGTGTCAGGACCAGTATAAGAGCCAATAGTAACGCCAATTTGTAAATATTCATCAAGTAATTGTATAGTAGTTTGTTCCTTTATAATAGAAGCTAAATATTCAACTTCTGCTATCGCATCCGCATGTGCAATTGCATAAACATACTTATCTTCATTGCCAGCAACAAATTCACATAATAATTCCACAACCCGTTCACTAGCCTTACGTTTACCTCTAACCCTGCCTATAGGAAAAAGTTCTCCATCAGCTAAATAAATAATAGGTTTAATATTTAACATAGACCCTAACAGAGCAGCAACTTTACCAATTCTGCCCCCTTTTTCTAGGTAATCTAAGCTATCCACATAAAAGAAAATTCGCGAATTAGTCTTTATTAGCTCACTAATCCTAATAATCTCCTTAAGCGTAAGCCCTGCATTAATCATTCGGGCAATTTCAGTAACGATAACCCCTTGACAACCTGTAGCAGACTTAGAATCTATAACTTCAATTCGTGCATTCGGAAATTCATCCAACACAATGCTTTTTGCAGTTAAAGCCGCATTGTAAGAACCACTAAATTTACTCGATAGGCATACACATATTATATCTTTACCATTATGGATATGTTTTATAAACTTATCATAATAATCGTTAATAGCAGGTAGAGAGGTTTTTGGAAATATAACATTCTCTCTCATACGTTGATAAAATTCGCTAATAGAAATATCGACGTTTTCTTTTAGGTAGTTTTGCTTATCGAAAGAAATATAAAATGGCACCAAGTCGATATTATAAAATTTACAAAGTCTAGGTGTAAGGTCACAAGAGCTATCACTCATTAGTGCTATATTTTTTGTATTTGTCATATTTACTATCCCTTTCAGTTTTTAATAACTAGTATACCACAATTATTAATTGTTTACAACCGACTGACATAAATTATGAATGGGTATTCATATAAATTATAGATACATAGATTTAAGGAGGAGTATAATGTTATCGCCAAGCTTAGAGAAATATTTAATAGAAGTTCACATGTCAATCCAAAATGGGGAGGAAGTTACTTGTAGCGAAATCGCCAAAAAACTAAATGTTACTACTACTAAAACTATTCAAGGTATACAACGACTCCATTATCAAAAATATTTGCACTATACAACTTATCAACCAATCGAGATGACAGAACGAGGAGAGCAGTTAGCAAAATATATTATTTCTAAGTATATGCTTATTGATAGGTTTTTAGATATGTTACAACTAGAGGATATGCAGGCTGACCGCGATGCAATGGCCCAGCTATTTTCAGATGACATGCTTGAACATATAGAGCAATTTGTATTATTTGTAGAACAATACCCCGAGATTATAAACCGTTATCAATTATATTTAAATAATCGACAAAGTAGCAGAATTTTAGCTACTAAACCTGACGAAGATAGATAATAGTAAGCTAAGGTTTGGCTTAAGCTAAATCTTAGCTAAATTTGAGTAAGGAATATTTTTTTTGGGTATAATAGTAAAAAGGAGTTTGAAAAGTATGGGACAGAACATTTTAAAAGGAGCCATGATTTTAAGCATCGCTTCCGTAATTAGTAAAATTTTAGGCATGTTGTACAAGATTCCAATAACAAATATAATAGGTGACCAAGGTAATGCAATTTATGCTAGTGCATACAATATGTATATTCTGCTTATAACGTTTTCAGCAATAGGGATGCCTACTGCTATCTCCAAATTAGTATCAGAACGCCGTGAAATTGGCGCTTTTCGTGAAGCTCACAGGGTTTATAAAGTAGCTCTAATTTATTCCGTACTTCTTGCATTTATTCTCGCATCCACCTTATGGTTTGGAGCCGAATTCATTGCAACTTTTATGCAAAATGAGTTATTAGTTATGCCCCTAAAAGCTCTTGCCCCCACTAGTGTTATAGTTACCATTATGGCCGTTACACGTGGATATTTACAAGGAACAGGTGATATGTTTCCTACGGCTATATCGCAAGTTGTGGAGCAAATTTTTAACGCTATATTTAGTGTAGTATTAGCATATATGTTTATTTCCTATGGCGTAGTGGAGGCCGCTACAGGCAGCACGCTCGGGACAGGCTTAGGTGCTGTGTTTGGACTAATCACTTTGCTGATAATATATGTTAGAAAAAAAATCAATACTACTGATACTGTCGCGTCTAAGTTTGATAACGAATCGCCAACTATTATATTAAAAGCTATTTTATGGACAGTTATTCCAATTGTATTAAGTACTTCTATTTTTGCAATAATCACTAATATTGATACACTTATGTTAAATACTATGTTGCCAAATTTAGTAGAGCAATTAATTAGTCATAATAGATATGACCTAGTCAATGTTACCGGTGCAATTGATATGACTACTACTCAAATTGTGGATAGCTTAGCTGGCCAATATTTGGGTAAATATTTAACTCTTATTAACGTTCCCGTTGCATTAATTTTAACTATTGGTATGGCAGCAACTCCTGCTATTGCAGCAGAAATGGCTAAAGAAGATTTTGAAGCCGCTAGAGCTAAAACTTATATGATTTTAAAAATAGGTTCACTATTAGCAGTACCGTCTGCTGTAGGCTTAACATTGTATGCTAAACCTATAATGGAACTCATTTATAGCCATTCTCCAGATGGGCATAGGCTTATAGCTTATGGTAGTATCGCTATTATTTTTATTGCATTAGCACAGCTTACCACTAGCGTACTACAAGGTATGGGCAGGCAGTATATCCCAACACGAAATGCGTTAATAGCATGTATCATAAAAATTATAGTTAACTTCATTTTTTTACAAATCCCGATTATAAATATTTATGCTGTAGTGCACAGTACAACAATATGCTACGTAGTATTTGCTATGCTAAATATAAATTATCTTAGCAAAAATATAGAACTTAAATTAGACTGGAAAAACATAGTCTTTCGTCCTGTGTTAGCTAGTGCAATTATGGGCGCAGGTTCATTTGTAGTATACTACGGTTTATTCCTAACCACAGGAATGTCTAGCGTTGCATTAATAGTAGCTATAATAATAGCAATCATTTTATACGGTATATTCGGAATTTTAGTAGGCGCGATAAGCGTAGAAGACTTAAGAAACATACCTGGAGGCAGAAGATTTATTTCAGTAGCAAATAAATTTTCGTCAAATTAGTTTTTCACAATATCATGTATAGAACTTCCTAATTCTGGAAATAATTTATCAAAGCCATATAGTGTGGCAACAATTGATTAAGTTATGAGTTAGGAGGTTTTTTTATGCTTACAAAATTACAATATTTCGCATTGTTACTTGTGGCTGTAGGTGTGTTCTTTGGTGCATTCGCTAAGTTTGGACTTGATAATACTAAGATTGAGGTTGCACAAGAAGAAAGCGAAGCTACACCACCAACAGATATTGCCCAACCAAACCCTAATGAAGTAGAAGACGCATTTAATATTTTGCCAACTACAGAAGTGCTTATGGTTCTTAAAGATCAGGAAAATAACATTATTGATAGCCAAAAACTAGACCCATATACTATTATGGGTCTTAATAAAGACGATTTAAGCTCCATTTTTCCTGGCTATCAAGTTGTAGCGTTTAGTGAAGAGCAAATTATTTTAGAAGGCAACACCTATATTAAACCAGAAGAGATAGTTTATTATCTCGGAGTTGATGGACAAGATATTGGGATAGTTCTTGGAGATGATGGCTTTCTAAAAATTGGACTTAGTGTAAACGATTTCTCAAGCTATATTAATACTTTGCTAAGTCATGAACTTATTGCTGTTACTATGGAAGAGCGAATACAATTAGAAAACGACCCTTACTATATAGAACGCATCTTGCAAAACTTAAGTGAATAGCATTCCAAACGTTAGCATATTATTTTTTTGAGGTGATAAAATGTGAGGTTGTTTCAAAAGAATCATTTGATATTATATATTAAAGATATTCCTCTTTATAATATTAGTACGTGTGAGGTTTTGTCATATAATCATCTTCCAGAAATTATTGCTAAAAATCCAACTGAAAACTCTTTTAACTTATGGAAAAGCCACCGTAAATCCAGTGACAGTAATCAAACTGCTGTCGCTCTTATGAACATTGCGTTTGGGCACAATTCCTACAGAGTTGTAAGAGATACTAAGTTATTATCTCTTAGCGATTGCTACTGGGTTAAATATGAGAATGACAAAACCTCATTTAATTCAATTACTCCTTATCTGGAAAAGTTTTGGGGACATAATTTTGCCCACAAATATAATGGGGTAGCTGTTCCCACGCTAGTTACTAATGGAATACTTGACAAGCATTGGATTTCTAAAGAATATTTGCAAAAACCATATAGTAAAATAGAATACGATTGTTATATATTATGTAAATTACTTGGTATACCTGTTGCAGAGTATATTTTGGAAACAGGTAGACTACTTACTAAAAACTTTACTAATATAGATAATTATCTAGAACCAGCGCATTCTTATAATCTGTATAGTAATCAAGGCTACATGTCGGTTGATATTATTAACGATTTTGACTTTGGGCTTGAAATGATTATATTAGATGCTATTATTAAGAACACTGATAGACATACAGGTAACTTTGGTTATCTTGTTAACATTGAAACTGGTCAAAAGGTCCAAGCTCCCCTATTTGACTTTGAAAAAGCGCTTAATCCCGAATTTCCAAATGATTATATGATAGAAAACCTTCTAGAGCTATTTAAAGATATGGGTAAACCTAAATTTGTTAGAGATACTATTAATAAAATGGTTACTACTATCTCTGATAACTTTGATATTCTTCATGGTGAATTTGTGACTAGAGCAAAAATTTTAGAACACCAATTAAGTAGGTTATAATGAGGAGTGATGAGTCATAAGTAAGATTATTATTGTTGGCGCAGGAGCATCAGGCCTAGTATCAGCTATAATTTTAGCTAGAGCTGGCTTTGATGTAACTATATTAGAAAAACAAAGTAGAGTAGGTTCAAAAATATTAGCTACGGGTAATGGTAGGTGTAATTTAACTAACACCCATTTAACTTTAGACAAGTATCATTCAAGTTATAAGGGAAACTTATTTATACCAATTGAAAAATATGGTGTAGAGCCAACCTTAGAATTTTTTAAAGATATTGGGATAGTGCCTCTTATTGAAGATACAAAAGTTTATCCATTTTCAGAGCAGGCAAGCAGTGTGCTTGATGTTTTGCGAATTGAAATCGACCGGCTAAATGTTAATATAATAACAGACTTTTATGTTACTGATATTTCGCGCCAGCATAGTAAATTTGTAATTAATAAAGAAATAGAAGCTGATAAAGTTATTATAGCTACAGGAGGGCTTGCTGGAGTTAAGGAGGATACTAAGATATATGACATTTTAGCACATCTTGGTCATACTATAATTCCTCTTAAGCCCACTCTAGTGCATGTAAAATCGAAATCAGAGTATTGTAAGATGCTACAAGGTATAAGAGTTAAAGTACAAGCTCGGATTTATGTAGCAAATAAATTAATACGCACCGAAGCTGGCGAAGTGCTATTTACTGAGGATGGATTATCAGGTCCAGCTATTTTTCAGTTAAGCAGAATAGCTTCTCTTAATAAATGTTATATTACGTTAGATTTATGTCCTACATTAAATATAGAAGAGATTATTAACACAATTTTTCTACGTATTAGGGACAATATTTCACTTGAGGAGCTATTTATTGGTTGGTTAAATAAAAAAGTTGCTATAGCAGTTATTAAAGTAGCTAATATCGGTAAGCTTTCTAGGCTTGCACACGATTTGGAATACGAAGATGTATTAGCCCTTGCTAATACAATGAAAAGTTTTAGATTTGATATAAATGGAACACGCCCATTTAAATTTGCACAGGCTACTATAGGTGGCGTAAGTTTAAATGACGTAAATTTAAATACAATGGAATCTAAAAAAGTAAAAGAGTTATATATTGTTGGCGAGGTTTTAGATGTAGATGGCGATTGTGGAGGTTACAATTTGCAATGGGCTTGGTCTACTAGTATGTTAGCAGCAAACAATATAGGGAAGTTATAGGGATATAATATGATACGAGTACAAGATATACAAATAGGTATTAATTCTGGAGAAAAAGTTTTAATATCTAAAATAGCAAAAAAATTAGGGATTAGGCATACAGAAGTTATTAGTTATAAGATTGTCAAACAGGCGATAGACGCACGTAAAAAGCCTAATATAAAATATGTATACACTATTGATGTAGACACTACAAAAAATAAAGAATTGTTAAAGAAAAAATTAGCTTCAGTTCCTACATCAGTGGAATACCAATATGTTCAACCCGGCAATGAAGTATTAAATCATAGGCCTGTAATAATAGGTTCTGGTCCTTGCGGATTATTTTGCGCACTTATACTTTCGCAAATGGGATATAATCCTATTATTATCGAACGGGGTAATACTGTAGATAAGCGAGTTGAAGAAGTAGAGAATTTTTGGAATAATAGAGAGCTTAATCCAAACTCCAATGTTCAATTTGGTGAAGGTGGAGCAGGAACATTTTCAGATGGAAAATTAACTACTCAAATAAAAAACTTACGTTGTAATAAAGTGCTCCAAGAGTTCGTCAATGCAGGTGCTAATGATGATATTTTATATAAAAGTAAACCACATATAGGGACTGATATTTTACGTGATGTAGTAAAAAATATGCGTACTAATATCGAAACTTTAGGTGGAACATTTATGTTTAACTCTATTTTAACTGATATAAAAGTAGAAAATGACGCTTTAGTGGCTGTTAAAATTAACGATGATACTTGGATTGATACTACAGTGTGTGTACTTGCTATAGGCCATAGTGCGCGTGATACATTTGAGATGTTATTTGATAAGCAAGTAGAGCTAGTGCAAAAAGCGTTTTCAGTGGGACTTAGAATAGAGCATCCGCAACAATGGATTAACAATTCGCAGTATGGTATGGACGAATGTGAAAAAATTGGCGCTGCTGAATATAAATTAGTGCATCATGCTTCAAATGGTAGAAGTGTATATAGCTTTTGCATGTGTCCAGGTGGATATGTAGTAGCTTCAACATCTGAACCAAATATGGTAACTACTAATGGGATGAGTTTTAACAAACGTGATGGGGATAATGCTAATAGCGCTATATTAGTTAACGTTAAGGCTGAAGATTTGCCACATCCGTTAGCAGGAATAGAACTGCAAAGAGAGTTTGAAAAATTAGCGTTTACTTTAGGTGGAAACAATTATAATGCGCCAGTACAAACTGTTGGTGATTTTTTAAACAATGTAGCCTCTACTAACTTAGGGATAGTAAAACCAACATATAGTATAAATGTAACGCCAACAAACTTAAGGGCCGCTTTACCTACTCAAACAGGCGATGCAATAGCTGAAGCTTTAACAGAATTTGGCCAAAAAATTGAAAACTTTGCTCATCCAGATGCAATGTTAACTGGATTTGAAACACGTAGTTCATCTCCTGTTAGAATAGTAAGAGATGATAACTACCAAAGTAATATAAGAGGAATATACCCAGCCGGCGAGGGGGCTGGGTACGCCGGTGGAATTACTTCATCTGCTGTTGATGGTATTTTAGTAGCAGAAGCTATTGCTAAGAAGTTTAGCGCTAAGAGCGTTCAGTAACACCATAAAGTTTAGATGAAGTAGCTTTAAGACCTAATGCGGTGATTGCAAATAGTATAGCTATAGCAATTACCGCGGGTATATCAAATGCTATAAAAGATTTGCTAATAATAGCATTATACGTTGGGAAAAAAGCAATTGTTAAAAGTGCAGCAAATACTGCTTGAACTGTTTTAGCAATTAAATACACTCCTAACGATAGCTTAGTGCTAGATAAAATATGAGCAGTTTGGAAAAACACGCAAAAACCACCAAATCCTAAAATAGCAGATAATATAGCTAAAATATATGCATCACCAGTATAAAATTGTGTAATGTAAGCAGAGCCATTTGAAAACTCCATACTTCCAAGTAATAAACTCTCTAAAATAATAGTATCCATCCCTAACATATTAGATAAGCTTGCAACTAGAGCATTAAATAACGCCAAGTTTTTGATGATACTAATAAGCATAGAGAAAAATATAATAAATCCACCAACATATACAATAGTATCCATACCACCTTGAACCGAATCTGTAAATGCAGTTACAAAAGCAGGTGACTGTGAATACTCTTTATTGGATGAATTAACTGTAACTGGAGAGTATGTACTATAAAAACGAGATAACACTAATATAATAAGTGCAGATAAAATATGTACAATAACTAAAAAATAGCCAAGTCTAACATCTTGCAACATAAGAGTGCCAACTGTACCTATAATAAACAGTGGGCCTGTATTATTTGAAAAACATAAAGTTTTTTGTGCTTCTAATGTAGAAATGTTAGGTTGTTGCAATAGCTGATTAGTAAGCTTAGCCCCCGTTGGTGAACCACCGATGGAGCCTAGTACAAACGTAATTAAACTGCTACCAGACACTCCAAATACTGCATTAGAAAATTTGCCAATATATTGTTCCAGCTTAAAAATAAGTCCTAACTTAAATAGTAACTGCGACAATATAATGAACGGAAGTAATGTAGGCAATACTTTATTAAACCAAAGTAACAAGCCAGCAGTTGCCCCGTTTATGCTGACTTGAGGTTCTATTAAAGTATAAGCCATCAATAATAAAATTAAAACTGTAGACATTATACCACCCCTATAAAATAAATTGTTCTCTAAATTGTATGACAAGCTATAATAAAAAATAACAGCGTAGTTTTTAAGCTATAATAAAAAAATAATGCTAGCGTTATATTAATATTAAAGATTGGGTATAATCTTGATTATATAGGTTAGGTGAACTCCGTAACAGTTGATATAAGTTAGTTGCAAAAATATCTGTTGAACTATAAGGCTTGCTAGTTAGTACCGGTAAGTCAGCTTTTGAGCTAAGTAAAGAAAGTAGCCTAATTGACTTTTGACGACAACCTAAAACCCTAATATACGTGACAGTAGGTGGAGCTGTTATTCCTAAGAGAATACGCAGTAGTGACCTATAGACAGTAGAGCGGGTATAAGTTTTTGAAGTAAGCATATCAACAAGTTGTGTATATGAAGTGCTATTGCTAAAGTTATTATAAAGTGAATTTACTAATTTTTCAGGCACATCCCAAATATTATAAAGTTCGTGCTTTTTGGTTATAAGAAGTTGATAGTGAAGTAGGTAAAACAGTTTTTCTATATCAGGAAAAGTCTCCACAGCTTCTAATAACTTAAGAGAAGTTGAAGGCATAGCCAGTTTCATGTCACTTTTTTCCCCATTAAGCATTGCTATTCTAAGGGCAGTTGCGGAAGCTATTGATGAATGCACATGAGTATCATGAAAATTAGAAACTTCTCTCTTAATAGGAAACGGAGTAATATTTGACCCTAGTTGGTACAAAGCTTTTATATATTCTATTGCAAGAATATTATTAGGGGAGCTTAGTACCTCTTGTGGGAACTCGCCAAAATTATTAAGAGCTTTATGACGGGCTGTAGGATAACTAAGCCCCATTTTTAAATATGATTTAAGTAGGGCTTTATACTCCGGTGGCTCTTTTGAGAGTACAGAGGCAATACCTGATAAAACCAACAAATTATCTTCCTCACACCCAAAGCATAAGTTGTCTATTATACGAGTATGGTATAGAGTTGTTATAGCGCCTCTAGCAAACGTTTCTGCACTAGCAGTAGCAAACGTTATAGGTAGCTCTATAACTAAATCAACCCCTTGCGATAATGCCATTTTTGTGCGTATAAATTTATCAACAATGCACGGTGTACCTCTCTGTGAAAAATTACCGCTCATTATAGCGATAATATAATCAGACTTTAAATCTCGCTTAATTTTGTTAATTTGATAAAGATGCCCGTTATGAAACGGATTGTATTCAGCTACTATAGCTGTTATATTCATGGGATTCTCCTAATCTGCTTTTATAAATTATAATTTTACAAGTATACAGTATAATTTTAAAGGTTTATAGTAATTATTTCTACAACTTAATATTATAAAAATAAAAAATTTATACTTTTTTTGAATTAATACTTGTATACCCCCTAAAATTTGTTTATAATAGTATACGAGGGTGATTTTATCTCAAAATTAATGAAATTGAAAGGGGTTTTCCAACAAATGTCGTTTTTACAAACAATTAAAGAGCGTGCTAAAAGCTCTATAAAAACAATCGTACTACCAGAATCTTATGATATTCGTACTTTAGAGGCTACTCAAACTGTATTAAAAGAGGGGCTGGCTAATTTAATTCTTATTGGGGATGAGAGTAAAATTGCTCAAGATGCCAAAGACCTTGATATTGCTGATGCTACAGTAGTTAATCCAGCTACTTTTGATAAAATAGATGAGTATGCAAATGCATTGTATGAACTTAGAAAATCTAAGGGTATGACTTTAGAGCAGGCTAAAGAATTACTTATTAAAGATTCACTATTTTTAGGGGTAATGATGGTTAAGATGGGTCTTGCAGACGGTATGGTAGCGGGTGCTGCTAATGCAACTGCAGCAGTATTACGTCCATCACTTCAAATCCTTAAAACTGCACCTAATACTAAAATTGTATCAGGATTTTTCTTGATGGTAGTACCAGATTGTGAGTACGGCGCAGATGGAGTTTTTGTATTTGGTGATTGTGGTCTTAACCAAAGCCCTAATTCCGAAGAGCTTGCAGCAATCGCACAAAGCTCAGCAAAAAGTTTTAAACAATTAACTGGCAAAGAGCCAATTATAGCTATGCTTTCTCACTCTACTCATGGCAGTGCCAAACATGCAGAAGTAGATAAAATGGTGGAAGCAACTAGACTTGCAAAAGAATTAGAGCCAAATCTTAAAATTGAAGGGGAATTACAGGCTGATGCAGCAATCGTTCCAGCTATTGGTAAGTTTAAAGCGCCTGATAGTAAATATGCAGGTGAAGCTAACGTATTAGTATTCCCAGATTTAGATGCAGGTAACATTGCATACAAGTTAGTTCAAAGATTGGCTAAAGCAGAAGCTTATGGTCCTTTAACTCAAGGGATTGCAAAACCAGTTAACGATTTATCCCGTGGATGTAGCTCGGATGATATCGTAGGGGTTATAGCTGTAACTGCTGTTCAAGCACAAGAAGTTTAATAAATTACAAATTACAAGGAGCGTAAAATAATGAAAGTATTAGTAGTAAACTGTGGAAGTTCATCATTAAAGTACCAACTTTTAGATATGAAAGATGAGAGCGTAATTGCAAAAGGTATTTGTGAAAGAATAGGAATTGATGGTTCATTTATTAAGCATACTACAGTGGGTAAAGAGTCTGCTAAAGTAGAAGTAGATTTCCCAGACCATAAAGTAGCTCTACAAAAAATGGTAGAGATGTTAACAACAGGTGATACAAAATGTGTTAAGTCAGTTGATGAGATTGGAGCAGTGGGACACCGTGTTGTTCATGGTGGAGAGAAATTTAGTGATTCAGTTATTATCACTCCAGAAGTGGAAGAAGCTATTAAATTATGTAGTGAACTTGCACCGCTACACAACCCAGCTAACTTAATCGGTATTGATGCTTGTCGTGAGCTTATGCCTAAAACTCCTATGGTGGCTGTATTTGATACTGCATTCCACCAAACAATGCCGCCAGAAGCTTATATGTATGCTATTCCACGCGAGTATTACGAAAAATATGGTATCCGTAGATATGGTTTCCACGGAACTTCTCATAAATATGTTGCGCAAAGAGCTGCAGTCATGTTAGGTAAACCAATTGAAGAGACTAAAATTATTGTTTGTCACCTTGGGAATGGGGCTTCAGTATGTGCTATTGATGGTGGTAAATCGATAGAAACTTCAATGGGACTTACTCCATTACAAGGCCTTGCAATGGGAACAAGAAGTGGAGATATTGACCCAGCTATTATTCCGTTTATTATGGAAAAAGAAGGTCTTACAGCTAAAGAAGTAGATAACATTTTAAATAAAAAATCAGGAGTACTGGCATTATCAGGAATTGGTAGTGACTTTAGAGAGATTGAAGAAGGTGTGCTTGAAGGGAATGAAGAGTGCCGTTTAACTATGGACGTATTCCAACACCGTTTAGTGTCTTATATCGGTTCTTATGCAGCATTAATGGGTGGTGTGGATGCTATTTGTTTCGCTGGTGGTTTAGGTGAAAATAATGCTATTATGAGAGCAGAGCTTGCTGATATGCTAGGTTGGTTTGGTGTAGAGCTTGATGAAGAGAAAAACAAATGTCGTGGAGAAGAGCGTGACTTATCAAAAGATACTGCAAAAGTTCGTATGCTTTTAATTCCTACAAACGAGGAAGTTATGATTGCAAGAGATGCAGATAAATTAGTTACTGAGCAACTTAACAAAAGATAATTTTTCCTTTTATTGGACTAAATAAAGTTTAGCTATTATTACGTATATATTCATTAATAGATGTACTAAATAGGACGTTGACAAACGTTAGTTTTATAGGTATAATGTCTAATAGTGCTTAACCTATTGGAGTGATTATATATGCAATTAAATATTCAAACACTTATTAATGAGCCTGAAGTGGAGTTTGATGAAACTGTAGAGGTGGATTTAAAGGATGCCAATTTAGGCTCTGAACAAACTACTTACCCAGCTAGAGTTTATGGTAAAATCACTCGTCTTGGTAATAATTATATTGTAAGAGGAGCTGTTGATACTACTGTTAAACTAATATGTGGTAGATGTTTAGATGAGGTGGATTATAATATCCATGCTAACTTATTTAATGAGTTTTCATCAGATTTAACCTATTGTGAAGACGAAGTCATACTAGTTAAAGGTACTATTATTGACTTATCAGATAGTATTTTAGAGGCTATATTGTTAGAGTTGCCATTTGGGTTTGTTTGTAACGAAGATTGTCTAGGTATATGCAAAGTGTGTGGCACTAATAGAAATATAGATCAATGCGACTGTAATCAGTCAGTAATTGACTTAAGACTAGAGCAATTTAAGGATATTTTTTCGGAGGTGTGAAATATGGCAGTACCAAAAAGGAAAACGTCGAAGGCTAGGAGAAATTCTCGTAAAGCTAACTGGAAACTTTCTCCTCTTAATTTAACTAAATGCACAAAATGTGGGGAGCTTATGATGCCACACCGCGTTTGTAAGGTGTGCGGTTCTTATGCAGGGCGTGAAGTTATTAAAGTTGATTAATTGATAAAGGCAGCTTAGGCTGTCTTTTTGTATATCAAAATTATTGGGTTATGCACTAATCAATCATTCTAGGGATAGTAAAAAGAGGTGTAATTATGAAAATTGCAATTGATGCTATGGGTGGAGATTATGCGCCGGTAGAACTAATTAAAGGTTGTATAAAGGCTGCTAAGACTGCTGAGGCAGAGTTAGTGCTAATTGGGCAAGAGGAAGCTATTAAAACCGAGTTAAAAAAATATGAGTATGACCGAAGTAAAATTAAAATATTAAATGCAAATGGCGTAATCACGATGGATGATTCATTTTCAGCAGTGCGAACTAAGAAGGATTCATCTATGGTAGTTGGACTAAATCTAGTAAAAGACGGTAAAGTGGACGCTTTTATTTCAGCAGGAAATTCTGGGGCATTAGTGGCGGGAGCTACTACAATTGTTGGCAGGCTAAAAGGTGTATCACGGCCAGCTCTTACGCCTTTAATACCTACTAAGAAAGGTTATTCTCTATTAATTGATGCAGGGGCTAATGTGGATGCTAAGCCTGAATTTTTACATCATTTTGCTAAAATAGGTTCGGTATATATGCAAGCATGCTTAGGTATACAAAATCCTAAAGTTGGTTTGATTAATATAGGAACTGAGGTTGAAAAAGGCAATAAACTTACTAAAGAGACGTATCCGCTATTACAAGAAGATAGCGATATAAATTTTATTGGCAATATAGAGGCTCGTGAAATTCCGGAGGGAGAAGCCGATGTATTGGTGTGTGATGCTTTTGTAGGTAATGTAATATTGAAGTTTATGGAAGGCTTTGGTAACTGGGTATTTTCTATGGTTAAGTTTGAATTTACGCGTAATATAGCTACTAAAGTTGCAGCGTTACTTATGAAAAAGGGTGTAGGTAATATAAAAAAGAAATTTTACTATAATGATCAGGGTGGTGCGCCACTTTTAGGTATTAAAGGAATAGTAATAAAAATTCATGGAAATTCTAAAGATACTGAGATGGCAAGTGCTATTTTGCAGGCTGAAGGGTTTGTGAGAAATAAGCTTATAGAAAAAATTAGTGAAAAATTTGTTAATCTAAAATAAATTTAATGCAAAATTTTAACAGTTATGGTATATACTAATAATAAACAGGTGATTTGATGATAATTAACACTGTAAAATTTATTATTAGTAACCATTTACATGCTAGCGAGTATAAAATACATGCAGACACGCAGTTTTTAAAAGACCTTAATGCTGACTCATTGGATATACTAGAAGTAGTGATGGCTGTTGAAGCTGAGTTCAATATAGAGATTGACTCAAGAGATATTGGAAAGATTAAAACGGTTGGGGATTTGTGTAAATGTATTAGCGCCTTAACAGGGCTTGTATAGTTAGTAAAATGCATCAAAATTGTGCTTAGTACACTATTTTTGACCCAGTTGTCAAAAATAGTGTTATAAATATAAAAGAAAAAGAGGGATGTAAATGACACGCGAACAATCATTAGAAGAATTTCAGAACAAAATTGACTATACCTTTATTGACCCAGACTTAATAGACATAGCTCTAACTCATAGCTCTTACGCTAATGAACATAAGGACAAGCAGGTTAAGGACAATGAAAGATTAGAATTTTTAGGCGATGCGATTTTGGATCTTATAGTAAGTGAATATTTGTTTAAAAAGTACCCGAGTTTGCAAGAGGGGGACTTATCTAAATTAAGGGCGAGTATTGTGTGTGAGGCATCTCTAGCTGAGACTGGTAAGGATTTAGGCATAGGTGACTATATACTTCTTGGCAAAGGCGAGGAGATGAATGGTGGTAAGACGCGATTATCGATTGTGGCTGATGCGTTTGAGGCAATTACGGGAGCTATGTTTATAGACGGAAATTTTGATGAGGTTAGGAAATTCCTTACTAATACTCTGATTGCTTCTGTGAAGGATATAGCAGCAGAGGACCTTTATTCTGATTATAAAACTATATTGCAAATAGAGGTTCAAAAGGGTAGTAGTAATGTGCCGGTTTATAATGTAATTGATGCAACGGGGCCTGACCATGATAAGGTTTTTGTGGTTGAAGTGGTGCAAGATGGTAAGGTTATAGGTAAAGGCAAAGGCAAGAGTAAACGAGAAGCTGAGCAAAATGCTGCGCATGTGGCACTTAAGGTAATTGGCGAGGATATTCATGTATTTAGATAAGGTGGAGCTGCATGGGTTTAAGTCGTTTGGAGATAGAGTTAAACTTAATATTCCTAAGGGAATTACTGCAGTGATAGGTCCTAATGGTAGCGGTAAAAGTAATGTTGCCGATGCTATTAGATGGGTGCTAGGAGAGCAGAGTGCTAAGCTATTGCGCGGAGCAAAGATGGAAGATGTTATATTTGCTGGTACTGAAGCCCGTAAGCCTTTAGGATATGCAGAGGTTTCTTTGTATATCCTAAATGATGATGAGAGCTTGGGGATTGCTTTTAAAGAGATTGTAGTTAAGCGTCGTATATATCGTTCTGGTGAAAGTGAATATTTTTTAAATAATTCGCCTTGTCGCTTAAGAGATATTCAAGAGTTATTTATGGATACTGGCGTGGGTAAAGAGGGGTATTCTATAATTGGCCAGGGACAAATTGATAAGGTGCTAAGCTCTAAGCCAGATGATAGACGCAATTTATTTGAAGAAGCAGCGGGCATATATAAATATAAAATTAAAAGGTTGGAAGCTGAAAAGAAGTTAGTTAAAGAGCAAGAAAATATTGCACGTGTAAATGATATTATATTAGAAATTGAAACTAGGCTGGAGCCTTTAGAAGCTGAGGCTGCAAAAACTAAGCAGTATCTGGAGTATAGAGATACCATTAGAAAAATTGATATTAATTTATTTATTGAGGAGACTAGACGTTTAGATTTAGAGCTTAGTAACTTGGATATAACTAGTGATAATTTAAATTCTGAATATAAACAGCAACTAGATTTTAAAGAAGCTTTAACCCAGAAAGAATACCATATAAAAAATAAACTTATGGCTCTTCGACATCAAGTCGAAGAAGCCTCCAATAATATTTTAGAGTTAGAGAAGTTAAAAGCGCAAAAGTTATCAGATATTAAAGTGAATGAAGAAAAGGTTAATACTGCTAGGACTTTTATGAAGCAGTTAGAATCTGATGCAAATAAAAGAGCTAAATATATAGTTGAGGCGCAAAATGAGATTATTGAGTTAAATTGTAAAATAGAAAAGCTGAAGTTAGAGCATACTACTACCGAGCAATTGTTGGCGGAAGAATCCCAAAAGTTAGAGGATTTTAAATTATCTCATAAAAATCAGAAGGTTGAGTTAGAACGAGTTAAGCATGATATTTTTAATAAGCTTCGTGAGATTGATATTTTAAAATCTGATATCGAAAAAAATTTGACTTTAGATGATAATTTATCTAGTCGTTATGATGTTGTTAAGGCTAGTGTGGCGAAATTAAATAATGATATTAGTCACCAGGAAATTGCGCTACGTGCTGTTTTGCATGAAAAAGTTCACTTGGATGAATGCTTAATTAAGAATAATATAGATTTTTATGATGCTACTATAATTAAAGGTGAATTAGAAAAAGAGTTTAAAGATATTGAGGATGAGTATAACAGTAGCGTTATTAATAAAGAAGATACGCAGCGTAAGTTAAAATGGTTAAAGCAAGTTAAAAATGATTATGAGGGATACTATCAAAGTGTAAAGAAAGTATTAAAATTAAATCAGCCAGGACTTAGGGGTATTGTGGCTGATTTGATTGAAGTAGAAGTAAAATATGAAATTGCAATTTTGACTGCATTAGGGGCAGGTATGCAAAATATTGTGGCTAATACTGAGAGTGATGCAAAACAAACAATTGATATTATGAAAAAAAGAGGTATTGCAAAGGTAACATTTTTGCCTATAGATACAATAAGGCCAGCTACTTTGCCACGTGAATATGATGAATTATCTAAACAATCTGGTTTTTTGGGGCTAGGTAGTGAGGTAGTTAGGTGTCAAGTTGAGTTTAGAGATATAGTATCATATTTGCTTGGGAAAGTTGTAGTGGTTGATACAATGGATAGTGGGTCAAAAATTGCTAAACTCTTTCACTATAGATATAGGATTGTGACGTTAGACGGTGAGAGCTTTAATGTAGGTGGTTCATTAAGCGGTGGTAGTAATAAAACTGCTACTAATAATATTTTTTCACGTTCTCGGGAGCTTAAAGAGTGCGAGTCTAAGTTGCAATTATATAATAAAACTATAGTTACTTTATTAGATAAAAAGGATGTATTGAGTGAAAGGTTAAATGTTTTTAATATAAAATGGAATGAGTTGTCTACCATTAAGGAAAATGCACAGTCTAGGTTATTAGAGTTAGCTTCTGAAGAGAAGTTACTGTTAGATAAGTTGGAATTTAATAAAAATAATCAGCTACAATTGGTTAATGAACGTAATTCTATTGAAGAGGATAGAGAAGAGATAGATTTATTGATTGAGGAAACTAAAGGTAGAGAAATAGAGCTTAGAAAGCAAGTTGAGCAAGCGCAAGAGGAGTCGTTTTGCCTTGAGCAAAGGGCTAAGGACTTTGATAAAGAGCTTGAAAATTTTTCAGCGATTATTACACAGTTTAAGTTAGATATTGTTAAGTCTGAGCAGGCTATGGAACATGCTAAGCAGTCTATTGAAGCTTTGGCTAAGCAGTTAGAAGAGGCTAAAGGGCAAGATAAAGATTTGTTGGAGAAGTATTTGTCGGATGAGAGAGAATATACACTAGCTATTGAGTTTATATATAATGAATTGGAGAGCTTAGAGTTAGATTTACGCCATAAGGTAGAGTGTAAAGTGTCTTTGGAAGAGGAGATAAATACTATTTATAATGAAGAAGATACGGAGCAGTTAATTGCTGTAAATGAAAGAATAAGTAATTTGGAGAAGGAGTCTATTAGGCTTGAGGGGCGTTCACAAGCTATACTAGATGAGAAGCATAGAATTAATCAGCATATTTGGGATGAGTATGAGTTAACTGCAGGGGCTTGTACTTTGTTTGAGGAGCATTTGGAGTCTATTGCTAAGATGAAAAGTACTCAAGATGGTTTACGTGCACAAATCAAACTGTTAGGTAATGTTAATGTAAATGCGATTGATGAGTTTAAGCAAGTATCAGATAGGCATAATTTTTTAGTTACGCAGAAAACGGATATTCTTAATGCCCAGCAGATGTTACAACAGTTGGTTGAGACTTTAACTAATGAGATGAATACTATATTTAAAGAGCAATTTAAGCATATTGCAAAGAATTTTAGCGATATATTCCAAGAGTTGTTTGGTGGGGGTAGTGCGTTTTTAAAATTAACTGATGAGGATAATGTGTTAGAGTCGGGAATTGAGATGATTGTTAAACCGCCAGGGAAGAAGCTTCAAAATATGATGTTGCTTTCAGGTGGCGAAAGAGCGTTGACTGCTATTGCGCTATTGTTTGGGATTTTAAAGTTAAAGCCATCGCCTTTTTGTGTATTAGATGAAATTGAAGCTGCTTTAGACGACGCTAACGTTATAAGATTTGTAACTTATTTAAAAGGCCTATCTACTTCAACTCAGTTTATTGTAATTACTCATAGGAAGGGTACTATGGAAAATGCAGATACTCTATATGGCGTGACACAGCAGGAGCAAGGTATATCTACCGTTTTAGGTATTAGTTTTGATGATGCTAATAAATATCTTGAAAAGTGATTAGCACGGTTTTAGCGGTATGTTAAAAATTAATGAGAGGAAGAATACAATGTCTTTTTTTAAAAAACTATTTGGTGGTAATAAAAAACGTGAAGAAGAAGAGAGAATTAAAGAAGAAAGGCGTAAGGAAGAGGAGCGTCAATGGAATCATAAGCTTGAGCAGGAACGTATAGAGCTTGAGAATGAACAGCGTATTGAAAGGGAGCGAGTTGAAAAGGAACAGGAGCTGAAACAAAAGCTTTTAGAGCAGCAAGCGAAAAATGATGATGAGGAGTTAAGTGGGTCTTTAAAAAATCCATCTAAAGAGGATGAAGAGGAGCAGATTAAGCGTGAGATTGAAGAGGAAGCTGCTTTACTAAAAGCACATTCTAAAAAGCCTTTTGCGAGTGACCCTAAGTTTAATGAAATAGTAGAAAATCAACCTGAATTAGCTGAAACACCAGCTATTGATAAGGAGATATTAGAGCAGCAGGAGAAGGAATTAGAGGCTGAACCAGATCCAGAGCCGTCTAAAGAGTATTTTAAGCCAACAGAGCAGGGGCAGCCGGTGGAGCAGGAGTTTATTTCACATGGTACTGCTATGGAACAGCATAAGTTAGAGGAGCAATATCATACTGAGCAGGGCCAACCAGCACCAGTTGATGCTACTGTAGTTGAGGGAGATGACCAGTCAGGTCAAGATGTTGGTAATTTAGATTATAAGGATAGTGGCGAGGATGATGAAAGCTTAAAAAAGTCACTTAAACACGGGAAGGAGGGGGAGATAAAGAGTAGAGCGGTTCAAGTGGACCAAGATATAACGGAGCCTGATGATGTAACAGATTTTAAGGAACCTAAGAGTAAATTGGAGCCTCTAAATACAGCGCGTGCTATAGCACAACAAATTAAGCAAAAACGAGGTCTTAAAGCTCAGCAGCTTAAGGAGAAGCAGGAGTTACAAGCTAACAGTCAAAACGAGCAAGAGCAGCTTAAGCAAGATGATGAGAAGCTTAAACAAGACGAAGAGCAGCGTATTAAGGAAGAACAGAAGCGTAAACTGGACGAAGAGCAGCGTAAGCTGGACGAAGAGCAACATATTAAGGAAGAAGAGAAGCGTAAACAAGACGAAGAGAAGCGTATAAAAGACGAAGAGAAGCGTATTAAGGACGAAGAAAAGCGTAAGCAGAAAGAAGAGCAACGTAAGCTGAAAGAAGAAGAGAAACGTAAGCAAGATGAAGAGAAACGTAAGCAAGAAGAACAGAAACGTAAGCAAGATGAAGAGAAGCGTAAGCAAGATGAAGAGCAGCGTATTAAGGACGAAGAGAAACGTAAGCAAGATGAAGAAGAGAAGCTTAAGCAAGACGAAGAACAACGTCAACTAGATGAAGCAGAACGTATTAGGCTTTTTGAAGAAGAGTATGAAAGACAACGATTAGAAACTCAACGTAAAATTGAAGAGGAACGCCAAAAAGTTTTTGCGGTGCAATATCAAGAAGCTGAAGAGGAAATTAAGCGTCAAGAAGAAGAGACTCGTTTAGCGAGAGAAGATGAAGAGCGACGTAGGCTTATTGAAGAGGAACGAATAAGGTTAGAAAGAGAAGAGCAAGAGCGTTTAGAACAAGAACGAATTGGTATGTTTACTAAGTTAATGAATGGGCTTAGTAAGACTCGCGATAATATTCTTAGTGGTGTTGAGGATGTTCTTTCTAGATTTAAGAAAATCGATGAGGAGCTATATGAGGAGCTAGAAGAGGTGTTGATAATGGCCGATTTTGGTGTGGAAACATCAGGCCGAATTTTAGACGAACTTAAAGAAATTGTAAAAGAACGAAAAATTGTTGACCCAGAGGATTTAAAAGGAGCGCTGCAAGAAATTATTACAGGTATTCTTACAAGCCAAGAAGTGACTCCTATTATTGTGGATGATAAGCCGAATGTAGTTTTAGTTATTGGAGTAAATGGAGTAGGTAAAACTACTACTATAGGTAAATTGTCGCATCAATTAAATAGCAAAGGTAAGAAGGTTATTGTAGCAGCAGCTGATACGTTTAGAGCGGCTGCGATTGAGCAGTTACAAATTTGGGCACAGCGCGCACAGGTTGATTTAATTAAGCATGATGAGGGTTCTGACCCAGCGTCAGTAGTGTTTGATGCGATTGCAGCAGCAAAGGCGCGTAAAGCAGATGTATTAATTTGTGATACAGCAGGGCGATTGCAGAATAAGGTAAACTTGATGAAAGAATTGGAGAAGATTTCGCGTATTATTGAGAGAGAATATCCAGAAGCTCATAAAGAAGTTTTAATAGTTTTGGACGCAACTACTGGACAAAATGCGCTATCTCAAGTTAAAATATTTAAAGAAGTTGCAAAAGTAGATGGGATAATATTAACTAAATTAGATGGAACTGCTAAAGGTGGGGCTATTGTGGGTATTTGCTCAAGTTTAAATGTGCCAGTGAAATACATTGGTGTTGGAGAGACTATTGAGGATTTACAGGTATTTGATGCACAGGCGTTTGCAAAAGCATTGTTTTTACAACATGTACCTAAGCAAGTTGATAGTGAAGAAGTGACTGTGGATGAAGAGGTTGTAGACGAAGTTGTAGGCGATGGCGTTGTAGATAAAGATGTTGTGGATGAAGAGGTTGTAGACGAAGTTGTAGGCGATGGCGTTGTAGATAAAGATGTTGTGGATGAAGAGGTTGTAGACGAAGATGTTGTAGATAAAGATGTTGTAGACGAAGAAGTTGTAGATAAAGAAGTT
>MDSQ01000048.1_pt1 | contig 25055 bp, 26 predicted proteins | sample 1008251 | NCBI WGS metagenome assembly MDSQ01 (sample SAMN05526597, study PRJNA338239) | gut metagenome | isolation source: Hindgut content | host: Naso unicornis | place: Saudi Arabia: Red Sea | collected 2016-05
CTCTAATACTCCTGCCTCTTAGGCTGTGAGATAAAGAGCAAGTAATCTTTTCAGATTAAGGCAACTAACATTCAGTGGCGGGGTTAGAACCCCCACTGAATGAAGTTTTCTTCTATATTAATTGTGGAAGAGAGTTAAATATGAGCATTTTAGATATTAAAAACTTAAGCATAGAATATCAAGGAGGAACAATGGCAATAAAAGATATATCTATGTCAGTAAATGAGGGTGAAATTATTATTAATGGCACAAATTTTTGGAAGTTAGATAAAAAAGGTAAAAGAGAATTTCACAAAAAAGTCCAAATGGTATACCAAGACCCGTTATCTTCTTTTAGTCCAAGAATGAAAATTGGCGAATATATTTGTGAGCCACGAATAAATTATGATAAAATAAATAAGGAATTGGCAAGAGAAGAAGCTATTGAATTATTAAAAGCAGTAGATTTGCCTAAAGAGTTTATGGATAGATACCCACATCAACTGTCCGGAGGCCAACTGCAAAGAGTTGCAATCGCTAGAGCATTAGCAATATCACCTGAAATTCTAATATGCGATGAAGCGACTAGTGCACTAGATGTATCTATACAAAAACAAATTTTGGAGCTATTTCATAAAATTCAAAAAGAAAAAAATTTAACTTGCTTATTTATTTGTCATGACTTAGCAGTGGTAAATTCTATAACTGATAAAGTTATTGTAATGTATAAAGGAGAATTGGTTGAAGAAATTGAGACACAATTTTTAATAACTAGTCCAAAACAGGAATATACAAAATTATTATTAAATTCATCTTTTGATATCTATTGTGACCAAAATAAGGAAATATCTTTAATTGAAGTGCTTTAATAGTATGTATTACAAAGGTCTGATGAGAGTGTGGATTTGCAAAAATACCAAAGGTGCAAGATATTTTAAAAATATTTCAAAAAGGGCTTGCAAAATGATACAAGTTATTGTATAATTCTTTGGTATTAGTTTGGCGGAATAGCTCAGTTGGCTAGAGCACATGGTTCATACCCATGGTGTCGGGGGTTCGACTCCCTTTTCCGCTATTTTATATGTTGAGACTCTAGGCAAACTGCTTAGAGTCTTTTTTGTGTGACCCTCTTGAAAAAAAGTTGTACATTTGTTATAATAGAAGTATTAAATCTAGCTTATTAACAAATGATTTTTTTAGAACAGATTGTCTGCAGTCTGTAAGTATATGTCTTATAAAATTGGGAGGGTGCAATGAGTGATATTTTATTAAATGCTGGTACAGGCGAAGTTGAGGTTGTAGAGTTTATTGTAAAGGACAAACACTATGCCATAAATGTATTAAAAATAAAAGGAATTGTTACGATTGACGAAGTAGTTCCGCTGCCAAATTCAAAAGAAGAAATAGCAGGTCTTACAAATGTGCGTGGAGAAATGGATATTGTTATTGATTTAAGTTATGCTTTATACGGAGTTCACACTGTAGATTATAAAAAGGCACTTGGTTTATTATGCGAATTTAATGGAACAAAAGTTGTGTTTTTGGTTGACCAAGTAAATGGTATTAGACGTATTGGGTGGAATGATATTAAGCAGACAACAAATGTTAAACAAGATACATTAAGCGTTGGTAGTTTAATGATTGATGAGACTATTATAATTCTGCTAGACTTTGAGAGTATTACTATTAAGGCTGGTATAGGAAATATGTGGGATGCCACTGATGAGGGAGACGGTGTGTATGTTCCTCGAAATGAGAATATTATTTTAGTAGAAGATTCAAGAGCTATTAGAGAAATGTTAAGATGTGTATTAGAAGAAGCAGGATATCATAATATTAAGCAATTTGAAAATGGTCAACAAGCTAAAGATTATATATTTGACATTAAAAATAATTATGGTGCTAAATTTAGACAAAAAGTTGATTTGGTGGTAACGGATATAGAGATGCCAATTTTGGATGGGTATAGTTTGACACGTTCTATTAAAGAAGATGATATATTAAGAGAATTGCCTGTAGTCATCTTCTCGTCTTTAATTAGTGAGGAATTAGAACACAAAGGAAAAGAAATTGGTGCAGATGCTCAACTTAGCAAACCTTCTATGAAAGAACTGGTAAAAGTTATTAGTATGTTTTTTGGGAATTAAGTACCTTGCTTTTTTGCAAGGTTTTTTGCGTGCTTGTGTATAAATTCAAAAATATGTCAATACTTAATATGAGTAAATTTACGTTAATCTAATTTATATCTTTTTATTTTAAAAGCTCGAGAATAATTAGGTGTTTATAAGGGGTGTTGGGGGCGGTCGCCCCTACAAGAGACTCTGTCCCTTGACCCTATTGAGGTTAGATTTTGTAAAAGACAAAATAACAAAATTTAGATTGATGTATGAGTAAATTTAATACAGGCAAAGGAAGATGATATGATAGATAATAGAATTTGTACAAACCTTAAATACAATATTTTTCAAAGAGACAATGATACTGACGTATTTTTAGACACAAATCATATGGTGATAGACTGTTATTTACCAGACACAGGTAATCAAAGAATTCAATTTGTTTCTCCAAGGGCAGTTTTAATTAGATTAGGCAATTTTAGTGAAAAGATTACCGTTCATATATTAAGTGATATGGACATATATTCTAGTATTGCTAATTTTGAAATAGATTTAAAAGCAACACGTATATATATACACAGTGATGAACAAAAAGTCATCTTAAAAAGAGCGATATAAAAAAAACTTGACACTACATATTAGTCAAGTTATACTCAAGGAATAGTTAGTAGAAAGGGGTGATGTAATGATAGGGGTTAAGATAAGCGGAGTAGGAAGTGCGAAACCTAAAAATTCTGTATCAAATGACGATTTATCTAAAGTAGTAGACACTTCTGATACATGGATATTAACTAGAACAGGAATAAAATCAAGATATATCTCAGATGGAGAGACAACAACTAGCCTTGCTGTAAGAGCTGCTAAAAAAGCTCTCGCAGATGCCAATATAACTGCTGATATGTTAGATATGATTATTGTAGCTACACTAACACCAGACCAGCTTATGCCAAGTGCAGCATGTTTAGTGCAAAAGGAACTAGGTGCAAATAATGCTACAGCATTTGATATTAGTGCGGCTTGTAGCGGATTTATTTTCGCTTCAAAAATAGCTAGAGATGCTATAAGAACAGGGTCAAATAAAAAGGTATTGGTAATTGGCGTTGAGATTTTGAGCAAGATATTAAACTGGAAAGACAGAAATACATGTGTGTTATTTGGAGACGGAGCAGGAGCTGTTGTATATGAAAGCAGTGCAGAGGACAATATTTTAAATATATATACAGGTAGTGACGGTTCAAGGGGCAGTGTTTTGACTCTTGATGGTTTTCCGATAAATAATTGTTTAGTAGAAAAAGAACCAAACGACTACTTCTTAAAGATGAATGGTAGCGAAGTATATAAATTTGCTACATCTATTGTTCCAATTTGCATAGAAAATGTTCTAAAAGGGACAAATATAGAAATACAAGATATAGATCATATTGTATTACATCAAGCGAATATTAGAATATTGGATACTGTTACCACAAAAATAGGACTAGTTAAAGGAGATTTGTTTGAAAATCTAAGTGAATATGGAAATACTTCGGCCGCTAGTATACCTATAGCTTTGGATGAGGCTAAAGTGGATTTTAAAAAAGGTGAGAAAGTATTATTGGTGGGGTTTGGCGGAGGCTTAACTTGGGGTAGTATACTACTTGAATGGTAGTAAATGATGCTTAATAGGGTTACCTTTAAGATATATAATAACAAAAACGGAGGAATTTAAAATGATATTTGAGAAATTACAAGAAATAATTGCAGACAAGTTAGGGATTGAAACAGAAGAAGTAAAAATGGAATCAGACTTAAGAGAAGATTTAGAGGCAGACTCATTAGATGTAGTTGACATTGTTATGAGTATCGAAGAAGAGTTTGATGTAACCGTTCCTAGTGAAGATGAAGAGAGCCTAAAAACTGTTGGAGATGTTGTTAAGTTTATAGAGGATAATAAGTGATGAATAGAGTTTGTGACATAGTGGGAATAAAATATCCTATTTTTCAAGGAGCTATGGCATGGATTGCGGATCATTCTCTTGTTGCTGCTGTATCAAACGCAGGCGGATTAGGTATTATTGCTGCGGGCAATGCCCCTGTTGAGTGGGTAGAAGCGGAAATTAAGAAATGTAGACAAAAAACGGATAAGCCCTTTGGTGTAAATGTAATGCTACTTAGTCCATATGCGAATGAAGTAGCAGAGTTAATAGCCAAAGAACAAGTTGCTGTAGTAACAACAGGTGCAGGAAATCCATCAAAATATATGGAGCTGTGGCAAAGCCAAGGCATTAAGGTTGTTCCTGTTGTGGCATCGGTAGCACTTGCTAAGCGTATGGAAAAGTATGGTGCGGATGCGGTAATTGCTGAAGGAACTGAGGCAGGCGGACATATTGGTGAAGTATCTACCATGGTTTTGATCCCTCAAGTAGTTGATGCACTTAATATTCCTGTAATAGCAGCAGGTGGTATCGGTGATGGCAGAGGATTTGCTGCCTCTTTAATGTTGGGAGCAGAAGCAGTGCAAGTGGGTACGAGATTTTTATTGGCAAAAGAATGCACGGTACACCAAAATTATAAAGATAAAATAATTACAGCATCAGATTTAGATGCTGTAGCGACAGGAAGAAGTACAGGGCACCCGGTGCGTGGTATTAGAAATAAAATGACTAGGGAGTTTTTGAAACTTGAAAAGGAAGGTACTCCACTAGAAGAGTTAGAACAATTAGGTTCTGGAGCTCTTAGAGCTGCTGTAAAAGATGGAGATGTTATAAATGGTAGTGTAATGTCTGGGCAAATAGCAGGAATGTTAACAAAAGAACAAACTGCACAAGAGATTATTAACGATTATATAACAGAACTTGCAACTATAAGCAAGAAAGAATTAATTAATTTTTAAATAGGGTAGTTTTTGCTACCCTATAAAAATAGGTGGTGGATAATGAAGATAGCATTTTTATTTTCTGGTCAAGGCATTCAATACGCAGGTATGGGACAGGATTTATATGATAATTATGAATGTGCACGAGAAATTTACGATAAAGCAAGTGAAATTTTAGGATGGGATATTAAAGAAGTGTGTTTTACTGATAAACAAGGTGTAATAAATCAAACTCGGTATACCCAACCCGCACTTTTTACTACTACTATGGCAGCGTATTATGTGGCTAAGAGTAATAATTTAATACCCAGTGTAGTGGCAGGATTTAGCCTAGGAGAATATAGCGCATTAGTTGCAAGTGGTATACTATCATTTGAAGACGCTTTGAAAATAGTAGATGCACGAGCAAAATTTATGGATATATCTGCGGCTAAAACAAATGGAGCGATGAGTGCAATAATCGGAGTGGACTTAGGCATAATGCAGGATATAAGCAGTAATGTAGTAATAGCTAATGATAATTGTCCGCAACAATTTGTTATATCTGGTGATGCAGATGAGGTTAAGCTTGTAAGTGATGAGCTTAAGCAAAAAGGGGCAAAACGAGTGGTACCATTAAATGTAAGTGGTGCATTTCACAGTCCTTTGATGAATGAGGCAAAACAGCAGTTAGAGCAGGAGATAAAGAAGTATAATTTTAATGAGCCAACTATAAAGATAGTAAGTAATGTAAGTGGCGACTATATGAACAAAGAACAGTCGATTAAATTTGCACCAGAGCAAGTGGTAAGTGGTGTGAAATTTAGAGAAAGTATAGATAGATTAGTTGAAGATGGAATAGATACATTTATTGAAATCGGAGTCAAAAAAACTCTTTGTGGATTTGTAAAAAAGATTTCTAAAAAAGTAAATGTTTATAATATAGAAGACAAAAAATCGTTAGAAAATGTAATAAATAATTTAGGAGGTGTCTAAGTGTTAAATCAAAAAGTGGCTATAATAACAGGGAGTAGTAGTGGAATAGGAAAGGCTATAGCGTTGACGTATGCTAAAAATGGAGCAGATGTAGTTATTAATTATCCGGTAGAAGCACTTAAAGAAACTGCACAAGCTGTAGTAGAAGAGGTGAAATTACAAGGTGTAAGAGCCATAGCAGTGCAAGCAAATGTTGCGGTTTTTGATGAAGCAAAAAAATTAGTTGATGAAACTATAAAAGAATTTGGAAAAGTTGATATATTAGTAAATAATGCTGGTATTACACGAGATATGTTACTGCTGAAAATGACAGAAGAAGAGTTTGATAGCGTAATATCAGTAAATTTAAAAGGAGCTTTTAATTGCATAAAACATGTGAGTAGACCTATGTTAAAAACGGGTGGAAGCATTATAAATATGGGTTCTGTATCAGGGCTGACTGGGAATGCTGGGCAAATTAACTATTCTTCGTCTAAAGCTGGGCTAATAGGAATGGCAAAAGCTGCTGCACGAGAGCTGGGCAAAAAAAATATCCGTGTTAATGTCATAGCACCAGGGTTTATAGAAAGTGATATGACTGCAAAGCTTGACCCTAGTATATTAACAAATGCTTTAACAACTATACCTATGAATAAACTAGGAAGCGTACAAGATGTTGCAAATATAGCATTATTTTTGGCAAGTGATTTATCAACATATATAACGGGAGAAGTAATACGAGTAGATGGTGGAATGGCAATGTAATAGGAGTGAATTAATATATGAAACATAGAGTAGTAGTTACTGGAGCGGGGCTAGTAACTTCGCTGGGTAATACAGTAGAAGAATTCTGGGAAAACATAAAAAATGGTAAATGTGGAATTGGTGAAATAACTAGATTTCCGCTAACAGATGATTATAAGGTGAAGTTTGTAGCTGAAGTAAAAGATATTGATTTTACTAAGCACATACCAAAAAAAGAGCTAAAAAGATTGGATAGATATGCTCAATTTGGGGTATATGCAGCCAAAGAGGCATTGATTGACTCAGGGCTTGACATGGAAAAAGAAGATGCAACACGCATAGGAATGATATTAGGCTCAGGCATAGGTGGCCTAGAAACACTTGAAAATGCAGTAATAGTGGCCCATGAAAAAGGCGTTAGAAGATTATCGCCATTTACTATTCCTATGTCAATTTCTAATATGGCGGCGGGCAATGCGGCAATACATGTGGGAGCAAAAGGAATTTGTACGTCTGTTGTAACAGCTTGTGCCTCAGGAACACATTCTATAGGGGATGCATTTAAGGCATTACAACAAGGTGAAAATGATGTTATATTTGCTGGTGGAGCAGAGGCGACTATTACCAGAACTGGTGTAGGTGGATTTCAAGCTATAACCGCTCTTAGCACGGCTACTGAATTAGACAGAGCTTCTATTCCGTTTGATAAGGAACGCAGTGGATTTGTAATGGGTGAAGGTGCAGGTGTATTGGTACTAGAGACATTAGAACATGCTACTAAACGAGGTGCTAAAATATTAGCTGAAGTAGTTGGATATGGTGCAACTGGAGATGCTTATCATATAACATCGCCAGCTCCTGGTGGAGAAGGTGCAGTAAGGTCGATGGACATAGCCCTGAAAAATGCAGGAATTTCGCCTAGTGATATTGGGTATATAAATGCACATGGAACAAGTACTGAATACAATGATAAATTTGAAACCCAAGCAATAAAAACTGTTTTTGGGGATGATACCAAAGTGCCTGTTAGTTCAACAAAATCTATGACAGGGCACTTGCTGGGTGCTGCAGGAGCTATAGAGTCTATTATATTAATACAAGCGTTAAGAACCGGATTTTTACCAGCAACTATTAACCTAAAAGTTGCCGATGAAGAATGTGACCTTGATTATATCCCTAACGTAGGAAGAGAGCAAGAGATTAAATATGCGATGAGTAACTCATTAGGCTTTGGAGGACACAATGGAACCCTAATATTTAAAAAATGGGAAGGACAATAAGATGAAAATCGAAGAGATCAAAGAAATTATTCAAGAGTTTAACTCATCAGATATAGATAGCTTAACAATAAAGTCTGGTGAATTTGAAATAGATATGAAAAAAACTACAAATTCTCCATATGTAACAGAGACACCTCATATTATACAAGAAGTACCTCAGCAAAAACTAGATTACATTAAATCTCCTATGGTAGGTACATTTTATATTGCAAGCTCTCCGGAAACTAAGCCATTTGTAAACGTTGGCGATAAAGTGAGTAAAGGAAAAGTGGTTTGTATTATAGAAGCTATGAAACTTATGAATGAAGTAGAAGCGGATAAAGATGGTATAATCACAAAAATACTAGTACAAGACGGACAAATAGTTGAATTTGATCAGCCAATGTTTGAGATAAGTTAAGGAGAGTAGAAATGTTAGATATAAACCAAATTATGGAAATAATACCACATAGATATCCGTTTTTATTGGTAGATAAAGCAGAAATTCATGAGGACGGTAAAGGCGCAACAGGATATAAAAATGTTACAATAAATGAACATTTTTTTGCGGGGCATTTTCCAAATTATCCTATAATGCCTGGTGTATTAATTATAGAAGCCCTTGCGCAAGTTGGGGCAATTGCCCTTTTGTCTCAACCAGAGTTAAAGGGAAAACTAGCTTTTTTTGGAGGGATAGAAAACTGTAAGTTTAAACAAAAAGTTATGCCAGGAGATACGCTTAAATTGGAGTGTAAAATTATAAAGCAAAGAGGACCAATAGGAATAGGAGAGGCAGTTGCAACTGTTAATGGAAAAGTTGCTGCAAAGGCGGAATTAAAATTTGCTATTGGTTAATTAGGAGGAATTATGTTTACAAAAATTCTTATAGCAAATAGAGGGGAGATTGCACTGAGAGTAATTAGAGCTTGTAAAGAAATGAATATTAGAACTGTGGCTATTTATTCAACAATAGATAAAGATTCTTTACATGTAAGCTTAGCTGACGAAGCTATATGCGTTGGAGGTCCGTCCCCTAAGGATAGTTACTTAAATATTGAAAATATTATTAGTGCAACTGTGGCAACGGGTGCAGAGGCAATACACCCAGGATTTGGTTTTTTATCTGAGAATGCTAAATTTGCTAGGATATGTAAGGAATGTAACATAACTTTTATAGGTCCTACTGCTGAAATGATAGAAAACATGGGTGATAAGGCCAAGGCGAGAGAACTTATGATAAGGGCCAAAGTGCCCATAGTACCAGGCTCTGCTGGAGTATTAGACGATGTGAAAAATGCTAAGATATTGGCCCAAAAAATAGGTTATCCAGTGATGCTTAAGGCATCTGCGGGTGGCGGTGGCCGTGGTATGCGTATTGTATTTAAAGAGGATGACTTAGAAAATGCATTTCTGAGTGCTAGTAAAGAAGCCTTAATTGCGTTTGGTGATGACAGTATGTATATGGAAAAGTATATACAAAATCCGAGGCATATAGAGTTTCAAATATTAGGAGACAAGTACGGGAATATAATTCATTTAGGAGAGAGAGACTGCTCTATGCAGCGGAGGCACCAAAAAGTTATTGAAGAAGCTCCTTCTCCGTTTATTAGTAAACAAATGAGAAGTAATATGGGTAAAATAGCTATTAAAGCGGCCTCAACTGTTAATTACGAAAATGCAGGAACTGTTGAGTTTATTGTGGATAAAGATAATAATTACTATTTTATTGAAATGAATACTCGTATACAAGTTGAGCATCCTGTAACTGAATTAATTACAGGGTATGATTTAATTAAAGAGCAGATTAAAATAGCTAGCGGAGAAAAACTGGGCATTGCTCAAAAAGATGTAGATATATCTGGTGTGGCAATAGAATGCAGAATAAATGCCGAAAACCCGAATAAAAATTTCAAACCCTCTCCTGGTAAAATTACAGGATTAAACTTCCCAGGGGGCAGAGGTGTTAGGGTAGACTCATGCATGTACTCGGGATATGTAATTCCGCCAACATATGACTCTATGATTGCAAAAATTATTACAACGGGTAAAAACCGTAAAGAGGCACTGGATGTTATGAAAAGAGCATTAAGTGAAACTGTAATAGAAGGTATAGATAATAATATAGAATTTCAACTAGACTTAATACACACTGATGAATTTGAAAAAGGGAATTTTGATACTACTTTTATAGAGAAAAATCTAACTACTATATTAAGGAGGGGATAGCGTGTTTCAAAGTTTAACAAATAGGCAAAAAAAATACTCATTATCAGAACAAAATAATAAGAATAAAGCTGAAATCCCTTCAGGAATGTATGTTAAGTGCGTGCATTGTAAAAAGAGTATATATGTTAAAGATTTATCTGCAACTATAGGCGTTTGCCCTTTATGTGATGGATATTTTCCGGTATCTGCAAGGGTTCGCATAAAAAGTTTAGTGGATACAAAAAGTTTTATAGAATTTGACAAAAACCTGACTACAGATAATCCATTGGGGTTTGAGAGTTACAATGAGAAGCTAGAAAATTATATGGCTAAAACTGATGAGGTTGAGGCAGTAATAACGGGTATGGCCAAAATAGATAATATAGCATGTGTACTGGCTATTATGGATTCTAGGTTTATGATGGGAAGCATGGGCAGTGTGGTGGGTGAAAAAATAACGAGAGCCACAGAATATGCAACAGAAAATAACTTGCCAATTATAATATTTTGTGCATCAGGCGGGGCACGTATGCAAGAAGGGATTTTTTCGCTAATGCAGATGGCAAAAACAAGTGCAGTTTTGGCTAAACATAGTGATAAAGGCTTATTATATATTAGTGTGTTAACGCATCCGACAACAGGCGGTGTAACTGCAAGTTTTGCAATGTTAGGAGACATAATAATAGCAGAGCCTAAGGCTTTGATAGGATTTGCGGGGCCTAGAGTAATAGAGCAGACTATAGGGCAAAAATTGCCTGAAGGGTTTCAACGCTCAGAGTTTTTATTAGAACATGGAATGGTAGATATGATAGTCAAAAGAAGTGATATAAAGAACACTATCTCAAATCTTTTGCTTCTTCATCAGAAAGAAGAGGTGGATAAATGAGAAAACCATGGGATAAGGTGCAAATAGCGAGGCAAATAGACAGGCCAAGAGCAAAGTTTTATATAGATTACATGGTAGAAAATTTTATAGAATTACATGGTGACAGGGCATTTAAAGATGATAAGGCTATAATAGGCGGGATTGGGAAAATAGGAGACCACACCGTAACTATAATAGCACATAATAAAGGTAACAATGCAAAGGATAATGTAGAATCAAATTTTGGTATGCCTCATCCAGAAGGGTATAGAAAAGCTCTACGTCTGATGAAACAAGCAGAAAAATTTAATCGCCCTATAGTTTGTTTAGTAGACACTCCAGGTGCCTATTGCGGTATTGGAGCTGAAGAGAGAAATCAAGGAGAGGCTATTGCAAGAAACTTATTTGAGATGAGTAACCTAAAAACGCCAATAATATCTGGGATAATTGGTGAAGGTGGCAGCGGAGGGGCATTGGCACTGGCGGTAGCAGATGCTATATTTATGCAAGAAAATACTACGTATTCGGTACTATCACCAGAAGGATTTGCAAGTATCTTATGGAAAGATGGGACTTTAGCAGAAGATGCAGCTAATATAATGAAAATTACAGCTCAAGATTTATTAGAGTTTAATATTATAGAAGATGTTATACAAGAACCTAGTGAGGGAGCACAGCAAAACCCACAATTAGCAGCATCATACCTTAAGAAATATTTACTAGCTAAATTAGATGAATTGTTAAATAAACCAATAGATGATTTGATAGCAACACGCTACCAAAGATTTAGAAAATTTTAGTGGGAGGACTAATATGATAAAGTTATATAGCGATGGAGTATATTTAGTAAATGGAACTGATATTGTAACAGGTAATACAGAGTATAATCAAAATGAAGCAAGGCAAGGCACAATTAGTTATGATATATTAAAAAATCATAATACTAGTAACGATATGAATAAATTACGCTTGAAATTTGATGCACTGGCATCTCATGATATAACATTTGTGGGCATAATCCAGACTGCTAAGGCTAGTGGATTAACTAAATTTCCGGTACCTTATGTTCTGACGAATTGCCATAACAGTTTATGTGCTGTTGGGGGAACTATAAATGAAGATGACCATATGTTTGGGTTGTCAGCGGCAAAAAAATATGGGGGAATATATGTGCCACCTCATATTGCGGTAATACATCAGTATATGCGAGAGATGATGGCAGGGTGTGGCAAAATGATACTAGGTTCAGATAGCCATACAAGATATGGAGCGTTGGGTACAATGGCGATAGGCGAAGGTGGAGGAGAATTAGTAAAGCAAATTCTTTCAGATACTTATGATATATCTTATCCAGACGTTATAGCAATTTATTTAGATAATGCTCCTAAATCAAATGTAGGTCCACAAGATATTGCCCTAGCCATCATAGAAAAAGTATTTAAAAACGGCTTCGTGAAAAACAAGGTTATGGAATTTGTGGGTCCAGGAATTGCCAATTTGCATACTGATTTTAGAAATGGAATAGATGTTATGACTACTGAAACTACATGTCTTACTTCTATTTGGCAAACAGATGAAGATACAAAAACTTACTTAACGGCACATAATCGTGTGGAAGATTACAAAAAACTAGAACCTAAAGAAGTTGCATATTATGATGGAATGGTGTATGTAGATTTAGCTGAAATAAAGCCTATGATAGCACTGCCGTTTCACCCTAGCAATGTTTATGAAATAGAGTATCTAAATAATAATTTAGAGGAAGTTTTGGCAGAGATTGAAACTAAGGGTAAAGAATTATTAGGAGATAACGTAGACTTTAACTTACGCAACAAAATAAGAAACGGTCAGTTACAAGTGGACCAAGCTATAATTGCAGGATGTGCTGGAGGAACATATAGTTCCATAAAAGATGCTGCAAAGCTTTTAAAAGGTCATACTTGTGGGCAAGATGAATTTAACTTATCTGTATACCCGTCTAGTCAACCTGTAATGATGCAACTTGTAAAAGAAGGTATTATAGCAGATATTATGGCTTCTGGAGCAATAGTTAAAACAGCATTTTGTGGGCCTTGCTTCGGAGCTGGCGATACCCCATTTAATGGAGCATTTAGTATAAGACATACTACAAGAAATTTTCCAAGTAGAGAAGGCTCAAAGCCAGTTAATGGGCAAATATCATCAGTAGCATTAATGGACGCAAGAAGTATAGCGGCAACAGCCATAAATGGAGGCTTATTAACACCAGCACCAGAAATAGCAACATCAGATTACGCAACGTATACATTTGACAGCGCTTCTTATGAAAATAGAATTTATGATGGGTTTAATAATGCATATACAGACTTGAAACTAAAATATGGTCCAAATATCAAAGATTGGCCACAAATGAGTGAACTAACAGATAATATCTTGTTAGAAGTAGTATCAGTTATAAATGACCCTGTAACAACAACAGATGAACTTATTCCTTCTGGTGAAGCATCTTCATACCGCTCAAATCCGTTGGGATTAGCTGAATTTACTTTATCCCGACGTGACCCGAATTATGTTGGTCTGGCAAAAAACAATGTGCGTTATGAGATTGAGCGCAGGGCAGGAAAAATTTCAGAAGATTTAAGTAAAGTATATGATAAGATTAGAACCATTGATAAAGACATTTCAACATTAGATACAGAAGTTGGTAGCGTGATATATGCTAAAAAACCTGGAGATGGCTCAGCACGAGAGCAAGCTGCCAGTTGCCAAAGAGTTTTAGGTGGGTTGGCTAATATTTCTATGGAATATGCAACTAAAAGATACCGTTCTAACCTAATTAACTGGGGAATGATACCTTTTATTTTACCAGATGCGTATTCATTTAAAGTAGGAGATTTTATATTTGTTCCCGATGTTAGAAATGGTATAGATATTGGAACTGTAAAGGCATATGTAATATCAGATGCAGTGGAGGAAATAACACTAACTATAGATGAGATGACAGAACAAGAGAAGAGAATATTAAAAGCAGGCTCACTTATCAACTTAAATAGAAGTAAAATGAATAATAAATAAGTTTAGGAGAAAAAATGATAGAGTTAGGACAAATACAAGAATTAGCAGTAGTAGAACATTCTGATTTTGGAGTTTATTTAGCAAATTTACCTTATGAAGAGGAATTTTGCGAAAAAGTACTACTACCTAATGCAGAAGTACCAGAAGGCATAAATCTAGGAGATATGTTAAAGGTATTTATATATAAAGATACAAAAGATAGAATTGTGGCTACAATAAAGCAACCACTGCTAACAGTAGGCTCGGTAAATATATTAAAGGTGGTTGAAGTAACAGATATTGGGGCATTTCTTGACTGGGGATTGTTAAAGGATTTATTGCTGCCATTTAAAGAGCAACTAGGTAAAGTGAAAGTTGGAGAGTCATATGTTGTAGGTTTATATGTAGATAAAACTAATAGATTATGTGCGACTATGAAAGTTTACAATATGTTAAAATCTCATAGCCCTTATGAAATTAATAAGACTGTGAGAGGAATAGTATATCAAATATCAGATGAGTTTGGTATATTTGTAGCAGTGGATGGGAAATATCATGGTCTAATACCTAAGAGAGAGATATACCAAAATTATACTTTAGGCGAATGGATAGATGTTAGAATTGTAAAAATTAGAGATGATGGAAAACTGGAACTAAGCGTTAGAAAGCAAATTAATGGACAGATAGAAGTTGATGCAAGAAAGATATTGTCTACACTACGCAATACCAATGGATTTTTAGAGTTAAACGATAAAAGTAGTCCTATGGAAATAAAGTTACAATTAAATATGAGTAAAGCATCTTTTAAAAGAGCTGTAGGCAGATTATTAAAAGAAGGAGCTATAGAGTTTACTCAAAATGGAATAAAATCCAGAATATAGGTATCAATATTTTAAACTGTGTAATAATATATATTAAAGGAGTGGTGTATATGAGCAAAATAGTTAAAGGAATGGTATTAGGCAGTGTGATGGGAGTAGCAGCGTATATGTTAACCCCAGAAAATAAAAGTATGTTAAAAAGAAATAAAAGATGGGCATCTGTAATAGACGAAAAATATGATTAGAAAAGCAACATTAGAAGATGAAATAGAAATACTGTTTGATGAGACAAAGGCTAACTTTAAAAAACAAGGCATAGACCAGTGGCAAAACCCAAATGGATATCCAAATAAAACTGATATAATTAGCGATATAAACGAGGGTAAGGGGTATGTATATGAACAAAATAATATTGTAAAAGCGTATTTTTATTTACAATTTGAATTTGATGAGACTTATCAAAATATATATAATGGTAAATGGCTTACAAATAAACCTTATGCTGTTATTCATAGAATTGTAGTAGCGGATAAGTTTAAACGATGTGGCATAGCAGATGAGATATTTCAGTTTGTAAAACAGCTTGCACAGAAAAATGATTATAATATACGAATAGATACACATAAAGATAATATACCCATGAAACGATTGATTGAAAAGAATAATTATCAGTATTGCGGGATAATACTTACCCATGATAATAGTGAGCGTCTGGCATATGAATTAAACATAACGTAAAAAAAGGATATTGCAGTTACGCAATATCCTTAATTTTATGCCAATTATACTTTTTAAATATTTGTTTAACTTGGTGTACCAGAATTTCAGAAGGCTCATTGGTGTTTGATAACTGATATTCATAGCCTAATTCTTTCCACTTAAATTCACCCATCTTATGGAACGGTAAAACATCAATCCGTCCTACATTACTTAGAGTAGATAAATATTTTGCAAGTTCAGTAATATCATGCAAATCATCAGTCAAATTTGGTACAAGTACATACCTAATCCATACTGTAATACCTCTTTCTTCAAGGGCAGCCGCAAATTTTAACGTAGGCTCTAGTTCTACATTAGTAACTTTTTTATACACATCAGGATTAAAAGATTTTATATCAAGTAATACCATATCTGTATAATCAAGCACTGCGGATACTGTATCAGCATTTATAAAACCAGAAGTGTCTATACAAGTGTGAATACCATGTTGCTTACATTTTTTTAATATATCTGCAACAAATTCTGGCTGTAACAGTGGTTCACCTCCACTAATAGTAACGCCTCCGCCTGAAGCATTCATATAGGATTTATATTTGATAATATTTTTTACAAGTATATTAGAATCTATCTCTTTTCCGTCGTTCATCTTCCAAGTATCCGGATTATGACAATATTGGCAACGTAGTGGACAGCCCTGTGTAAATACTACATATCTTATCCCAGGTCCATCAACTGTTCCGCAACTTTCAACTGAATGAATTCTTCCCCTCATTATAATGTACCTCCCCACAGTATGGGTGCATTGTGCACCCAAAAATTAAAATCTTTCATGGAATGTTCTGTGTATAACATCTAATTGTTGCTCTCTTGTAAGTCTAATAAAGTTTACGGCATATCCTGATACACGAATTGTAAGTTGTGGATAATTTTCAGGATGATCCATAGCGTCTAATAAAGTTTCACGTTTAAATACGTTTACATTTAGATGTTGTCCTGTCTTGTCAAAATATCCGTCTAGCAAGCTAGCAAGGTTGTGTTGACGTTCTTCGTCATTTTTACCCAGTGCTCCTGGAATTATTGAGAAAGTGTATGAAATTCCATCTTCTGAATGTTTATAAGGTAGCTTTGCAACAGAGTTTAATGATGCAATAGCCCCTTTGGTATCACGTCCATGCATAGGGTTGGCCCCTGGTGCAAATGGCTCTCCAGCTTTACGCCCATCTGGTGTGCTACCTGTTTTTTTACCATATACTACGTTTGAAGTGATTGTTAATATTGATAAAGTAGGATAAGAATTTCTATAAGTTTTGTGTTTTCTAATATTATTCATAAATATTTCTGTTATATCACAAGCCATTTTATCTACTTCATCATCATCGTTACCAAAAGCAACATATTCGCCTTCAATTTCATAATCTTTTGCAAGACCATTTTCATCACGTATAACTTTTACTTTAGCATTTTTAATTGCAGATAAAGAGTCTACTACAACAGAAAGCCCAGCTATACCTGTAGCAAAAGTACGGATAATGTCTTTATCGTGTAGAGCTAATTCTAATTTTTCATAGCAATATTTATCATGCATATAGTGAATTACATTAAGCGTACCCACATATACCTCAGAAAGCCACTCCATGATTTGCAAAAATCTTTCCCAAACTTCATCAAAGTCAAGATATTCGCTGGTAATAGGAGCAAATCTAGGCGTTACTTGGTCTCCGCTCTTTTCGTCACGCCCACCGTTAATTGCATATAATAATGCTTTAGCAAGATTAGCACGTGCCCCAAAGAACTGCATTTGTTTACCAATTTTCATAGCAGATACACAGCAAGCAATACCATAATCGTCCCCGTGATATGGACGCATTAAGTCATCGTTTTCGTATTGAATAGAGCTAGTAAGGATAGACATTTTTGAACAGAACATTTTAAAGTTTTCTGGTAAATGAACAGACCATAAAACTGTTAAGTTAGGTTCTGGTGCAGGTCCTAAGTTTACTAATGTGTGCAAGATACGATAACTACTTCTAGTTACAAGAGTACGCCCGTCTAAGCCCATACCCCCAATAGCTTCTGTTACCCAAGTAGGGTCGCCTGAAAACAGCTCATTATAAGAAGGTGTTCTTAGGAAACGTATCATTCTAAGTTTCATAACAAAATGATCCATAAATTCTTGAGCATCTTGTTCTGTGATTATGCCATTTGCTATATCACGCTCAATATATATATCTAAGAAAGTAGACACACGGCCTAGAGACATGGCTGCACCATCTTGTTCTTTTACTGCACCCAGGTACCCGAAGTATGTCCACTGAATAGCTTCTTGAGCATTTTGAGCAGGCTTAGAGATATCAAATCCATAGCTTTGTGCCATAACTTTAAGGTCATTTAAGGCAACCATTTGGTCTGATAATTCTTCACGTAATCTTATTACGTCTTCTGTCATGCTCTTAATTTCCATGGTGTCTTTTTCGTGCATTTTATTTTCAATTAATCTATCAATTCCATAAAGAGCCACGCGACGATAGTCTCCGATGATACGACCACGTCCGTATGCATCAGGTAACCCTGTGATTATTCCAGATTTACGAGCTTTACGCATCTGAGATGTGTAAGCTGAAAATACTCCATCATTATGAGTTTTACGATATTTTGTAAAAATCTCTTCTGTTTGTGGGTCCATATCGTACCCGTATGAGTGTAGTGCATTTACTACAGTACGAATGCCCCCATTAGGCATTATATTTCTTTTTAAAGGAGCATCTGATTGAAAACCGACAATTGTTTCAATTTCCTTATTAAGATAACCTGGACCATGTGATACTATGGTAGAAGGAACTTTGGTTTCTACATCATAAATCTTTCTATTAAGCTCTTCTTGCATCATCTCCATAACTTGGTTCCATAAAGTTTTTGTATTCTCTGTAGCATCTGCTAGAAAAGAATCATCACCTTCATATGGTGTATAGTTTCTTTGAATGAAGTCACGAACATCTATATTATTTGTCCATTCTCCATCCATATTAAAGTCGTCCCATTGTTTGAACATACTTTCATCTCCTTAAAAAATATAAATTAAACATAATAAACTTTAGTTTTTTAAAATTAACAGCACGTAATAAGTTTGTTAAATGTTTTACAATAATATTATATACGGTATACCGTATATATGTCAATAAGAAATGTAAAATTTTTCATCTTTGGATAATATGAACACATATAATACAAAAAATAAAAAACTTTATGCATATAGTATGCCTAGCTTGTCATAAAATTATTATGGTAAAAAAAGATAATTTTGTTGTATAATAGAGTTATATTAATAAAAAAGTAGGAGGAGAAAATGAAGAATGTAGTAATTGGAATGATTTTAGGAATTGCAAATGTAATTCCCGGTGTAAGTGCGGGTACAATGGCAGTGGTATTTAAGATTTATGACCAACTTTTAAACTCAATTAGTCTAGACATAAAAAAAATAAATTTTAAATTTTTGGCAACAATAGGTATAGGGGTAATACTGGGTGTATTATTATTTAGCAATGTAATTACTTTTTTGTACGAAAATTATAACATGCAAACGAATTTTGTATTTATAGGGGTGATATTAGGAAGTATACCTATGATTTACAAAAAAGTCTCGGATGCAGGGCCGGTTAACTTATCAGGTATAGTTATATTTGTGATACCGCTTGTTATAATGCTATATATGGCGATTGCAGGAGAGGGACAAGGCAGCGAAAAGGTAATAGAGAACATAACCATTTCGACTGGAATATTATTAATAATAGCAGGTGCAGTTAGTGCATTTACGATGATAATACCAGGAATAAGCGGTTCATTTATATTACTTACGATAGGATGCTATGAAACTATTGTTAAAGCTATATCAGATGTTAGTAAATTAGGCGTAGATTTTATTAAATCTGACGTGTCCTTTGTAGAAATTATAACATTTAGTGGAGTACATGTATTAATTTTAGTTGCGATAGGAGTTTTTATAGGACTAATTGGCGGTAGTAAACTTGTGCGTATGCTCTTAGAAGATTATCCGCAAGCTACTTATTTGGTAATATTAGGACTAGTAGTAGGCTCTATATTTACAATTTATCCAGGGTTTAGCTTAGATGCAACAGGGATTATTTCTATCGTATGCATGATAGTTGCCTTGATAGTTTCTTACATGTTTGCTGAAAATTAGATGAAAAATGCCTATATAACAAATACATGTTGTATAGGTTAATATATATATTATATAGGTGATAATATAGCCAAAAATGTACAAAAGCACAAAAAATTATTTATAACAAAAAAGTGAGGGATAAGAAATGATTGATAAAATAAAAGGTGTAATTTATGGGCAAGCCTTAGGTGATGCTATGGGTATGCCGGCTGAGCTTTGGAGTAGGCGAAAAGGATTAGAAATATGTGGTGAAATAACTACATTTTTAGATGGTCCGCCTGAAAATGTGGTATCAAAGCAATATAAAGCAGGACAATTTACGGATGATACTGCACAAGCATTTGTTATACTAGATTCGCTTGCAGAAACTAATTATCATCCAAGAAGTATTGTTGTGGCAAAAAATATCTTAAAATGGGCGGAAGAGAACAATGCTTTTGAGCTTAATATGTTAGGGCCTACGTCAAAAGCGACACTAGAAGCAATTAGAGACGGTAAAGATGCAAGAGAGATTTCGGATGCTGCACTTTCAAATGGAGCGGCGATGCGTATTGCACCTGTTGGCTGTTTATTTAATGTTAATACTACGGATGATTTAAAGTTACTAGCTGATTATGTTAAAGCAGTGTCTGAGGGAACTCATTCTAGTGATATTACAATTTCTAGTGCTACTATAATTGCAGCTACTGTTGCTTTAGCAATGCACACTAACAATACAAAAGAGGCAGTGACTAGGGCGATAGAAATTGAAGACTATGCTCTTTCAATTGGAGCAGAAACATTTAGCCCATCTATTAAAGCTAGAGTGAAATTAGGAATAAAGTATGCTAATAAATATAACAAAAACGACTTCTTGCAATTTGTGTATCAAGTAATAGGTGCTGGTGTAAATGCATCTGAATCAGTACCGGCGGCTCTATTAATAGCGTATTACTCAAAAAGTCCGTTAGAGTGTGCACTGCTTTGTGCAAATCTAGGAGGAGATACAGATACAATTGGAGCTATGGCGACTGCGATTTGCGGTGGGACATATGGATATAGTGCAATTCCTAGCGAGTATATTGCGATGCTAGATAAAAGTAATAATATAGATTTTGATAAATATGTGAAGATAATACTAGAGGGGAGACAAATAGTAAATGAATAAAGTACTAGTAATAGGTGCTGCAATGGTTGATGTTATGATGAATGTTGACGAACTACCAAGTTCTGGTCAAGATATTATAGCAACTGAAAATATAGAAATAGGAGGATGTGCTCTAAATGTAGCTCATGTATTACAGAGTTTTGATACTGGATTTGATTTGCTGGCACCTATCGGTAAGGGTAGAAATGCCGATTTAATATATAACCACCTAGAAGAGCATCATATGCATAGACATTGTATAAAAGATGAGACCGAAGATAACGGGTATTGCCTTAGTCTAATTGAAAAAAATGGTGAGAGGACATTTATAACTGTACTAGGAGTAGAGGTAAATTTTAAGCCAGAGTGGTTTAGTAAAATAAATGCACAAGAATATAATATGGTTTATGTATCAGGGTATGAAATTGAAAGCAGTGGAGGAAATAATATAATTGACTTCTTAGTAGCTAATCCACACCTGCAAATATTTTTTGCACCCAGTCCACGGATTACTTATATTGACGTGGAAAAGATGGATAGGATGCTAAATTTATCTCCTATAGTACATTTGAATGAAGCCGAAGTGTTAGCTTTTACTAAGCAGTCCGATATATTTGAAGCGATTACTACTCTATATGATAAAACGCAGGCAAGTATCATTGTAACTAGAGGTTCAAAAAGTACAATAGCATATGAAAATAACAAATTTATATTAGTGGATGCACAAAAAGATGTTAAGGTTATTAATACATCAGGTGCAGGAGATTCACACATAGGTGGAATTATTACAGCATTGCAAAAAGGAAGTAAGTTAAACCAAGCCATTAAATTTGCAAATCAGGTATCTGCACAAGTTGTACAAAGTCAGAGACCGACGTTTGAAAGAAAAGGAGATTTTGAATATGACTACAACAATTAAAAATTATTTTCACGATTGGACAAAATTTGAACTAGTATGGTTAATAGCTTCAACACTAATTATGATTACATTATCTATCATATGGCAAGATACGCCTATAGCTTTGATAAGTGGCATTACAGGCATTATAGGAGTTGTATTGTGTGCAAAAGGTAAAATATCCACATACTTTTTTGCGGTAATTAACGTAGCTTTATATGCATTTATATGCTACAACGCTAAATTATATGGTGAGACAATGCTTAATGCGTTATATTTTCTACCTATGAATTTTATTGGCTTCTTTTTATGGAGGAAGCATCAAAGCAATGGTGGTGATGTAATTGTAAGAAATCTTACTAAAAAAGGAATTATATTACTTACCGTAGTTACAGCAGTATCTGTTATTGCGTATTGGCAACTGCTTATATTTTTAGGGGGACACCTAGCGTTGATAGATGCAACTACTACGATAATTTCTGTAATTGCCTTGCTGTTACAAGTTACACGTTACTCTGAACAGTGGATACTTTGGATTATTGTAAATATAATCTCGATTATTATGTGGGTAATGTTGTTTATGGAAAATGACCCATCAGCAGTAACTATGATAACAATGTGGAGTGCGTATCTAATCAATGCTTTTTATGGGTATTTTAACTGGAGAAAAATTGCAAGTACTGAGTAAGATTTATCTGAAAGACCTATATAAACAATCATTATATAGGTCTATTTTTTTTGCGTTATAATATGATATACTAAGATAAAACAAAGAATTGAGGGGATAAAACATGAAAAATCCGACATCAGTCATAAACCAAAGAAGAAATGATATTATAAGATATCTTACGAATGATTCAACTATAAATAATGACCAATTAGCGAAATTATTAAATACATCTCCATTAACAATCAGACGAGACTTGCAATATTTAGAAGAGCAAGGCATAGTAAATAGATATTATGGAGGAGCAAAAATAATTTCACTAGAAAAGGAGGTGTGCAGCAATACAAATAAAGAACGCATTGCAAGATATGCCGCTACGTTAATTCGAGAAGGAGACATATTATTTATAAATTCTAGTTCAACTGCTCTTATGATATTAGACTATGTAGGAGATAAGCGTATTGTGGTAGTAACTAATAATGGTAATATTTTATCAAAACAATTACACCACAATATAGAAATTATGTTAACAGGAGGACAGGTTAAGCCAGACAAACGTTCGATGGTGGGTGAATTTGCCACGCATCTATTACAAAATATTTCAGCATCAAAATGCTTCTTAGGAGTGAGCGGGATTGATTATAATACAGGCATTAGCACTGAAATTATGCAAGAAACTCAGATAAACAAAGAAATGATCTCTAGAACTAAAGGAAATGTATATATTGTGGCAGAAAGCTATAAAATATTAAAGGCGAATAATTTCTCTAGTGGCTCTATAGAGCAAGTATCGCACTTAATTACTGATGCAAACATAAAAGAAATAGATAGACATAGATTTGAAAAAGCAAATGTGAGTGTAAATATAGTATAAATAATACCAAAATAACGATAAAAGGCAAGTGTATATTAGTACATTTGCCTTTTTATGATTATTATTATTTTTTATGAACTTTTGGGAACTTATAAATAGTAATGGTGCATAATAAAATAACCTAATATTTAGTAAATACTAATGAAATCTGATATTATACAGAGAAATACTGGAAATTATATTGACAAATAAGCATAAAAAAGTTAATATAATATAAATATTAGAATGTTTTAAATAAATTTATAAATTAGGAGGATAAAATATAACTAAAAAATCCTTGAAAATTATGTTATTTTTAACACTATATACTGTAGTCGGATATTCAAGTTTATCTGAAAGTGAAAGTGCAACAAAAAGTTAAAGGATTATTTAAATGAAATTTAAAAAAAGGAAAATTATGTTAAATTATAATTTAAGGTGATGTAAAGGAGAATACGTTATGAAATTAAATGCAAAAATGAAAAAAGCAATGGTTATGTCTGTGCTAGTAACAATATTTTCAGTAGGATGTTCGAGTGGAGGAGATGCAGCAGATAAAAACATAACACTTAGAATTGGAGCTGGTCATGTTTTGGAAAATATTACTTGGACTATGGCTATGGAAGAGCACTTTGTTACAGAAGTAGATGCACGTGCTAGCGAACTTGGGTATAACATAACTTGGATTAAGTCTTATGGTGGTTCGGTGGCAAAACTAGGTGAATGTTTAGAGGCAGTGGAAAGTGGTATTTTAGATATAACATATGTAAATTTTGGTTTTGAATCGTTTGCTTTGGCACCTCATAACATGGATTTTAGAATACCTTTTACATGTCCGGATTCTAATATTGTAAGCAAAGCTACTCTGGCACTTTTTGAAGCGTATCCAGAAGAAATGTCTGAGGTGTTTGAAAAAAATCATAATCAAACTGTATTAGGTGTTGGAGTAACAGATAACTATGTAATATACTCCAAAAAACCAATAAATAGTATGGATGATTTTAAAGGATTGAGTGTTGGGGGCGGGGCAGGATACATGTATTGGTTGAACAATGCAGGAGCTATTCCGGTAACTGCAAATTTAAATGAGGCATATACGAGTTTGCAAACAGGAGTATTTGATGCGAATATAGGTCCGCTAGGTGCGTCGTATGGCGTAAAACTACATGAGGTTGCACCATATGTAATAATGACAGATTTTGGAGCAAAAATGGCAGGAGCTTTAACTATAAACAATGATACATTAGAAAATTTACCACAGGATTTACGAGATGTAATAATTGAAGTTGGTGCAGGTTACAGTGAATATGAAGCTAAGCTTACCCAAGATAAGTATTTAAAAGATATAGAATCACTAAAAGAAGAAGGAGCAGAATTTATTGTTTTTTCTGACCAGGCTAAGCAAGAGTGGGTTAATCTTATACCAGATGTTGCACAAGAATTGGTAGATGAGTTAGAGGCAGCTGGATTTGATGGCAAAGATATGTTAGATGCATATTGGGGTGCATTAAGTGATAATGGGTATGATATGACAGTGAATTGGAAGTTTAGATAAATACTATTAAATAGTTTGTATAAAGGAGGTAGTGCATGAAGACTTTTTATAGTATCCAATCTATAGTAAATAAGATTTTACATGTTATAAGTTTTATAGGTTCTGTATGGATTATGTTCTTAATGGTTTTAATAACGTCTGATGTTTGTGGTAGAGTATTTTTTGCAACTTCTATTCAGGGAACAGCAGAAATAGTGGCCAATTCTATTGTAGCAATAGCATTCT
>MDSQ01000049.1_pt1 | contig 24737 bp, 23 predicted proteins | sample 1008251 | NCBI WGS metagenome assembly MDSQ01 (sample SAMN05526597, study PRJNA338239) | gut metagenome | isolation source: Hindgut content | host: Naso unicornis | place: Saudi Arabia: Red Sea | collected 2016-05
TCCAAGTTTCCAAAGTTCTTGATCAAACTCTTCCATAAAATCTACAACTCTTGCTTTTAACGATCCAAAATAGTGATCTTCTAAATCTTGACCTTTTGCTGGACGTGCTCCGAATAATGTTCTACCAGTATAAATTAAGTCTGGTCTTTTTAAATATACTTCTTTATCAATAAGGAAATATTCTTGTTCTGGTCCAACTGTTGTAGTAACTTTTTTTACTGCTGTGTTGCCTAAAAGGTGTAAAACTTTAACTGCTTCTTTATCAATTGCTTCCATAGAACGAAGCAAAGGAGTTTTCTTATCTAATGCTTCTCCACTATAAGAACAAAATCCTGTAGGAATACATAATGTGCCATCTTTAATAAAAGCATATGAAGACACATCCCATACTGTATAACCACGCGCTTCACAAGTTGCACGAAGACCACCAGATGGGAAACTAGATGCATCCGGTTCACCCTTTACAAGCTCTTTACCTGAGAACTCCATGATAACGCGACCATCCGAGTCAGGTGAAATAAAGCTGTCATGTTTTTCAGCAGTACTGCCTGTCATTGGCTGGAACCAGTGAGTAAAATGAGTAGCGCCTTGTTCAATAGCCCAGTCCTTCATAGCGTTTGCTACAACATTTGCTACATCAATCTCTAATTGCTCGCCCTCTTGAACAGTTTTCTTAATAGCTTTATAAATACTTTTAGGCAATCTAGCTTGCATTACAGTATCGTTAAAAACAAGTGAACCAAAAACTTCTGGAATTTTTTTCATAATATAATCTCTCCTTGATTTAAATTATATCTACTATGTAGATGACTATTAAATTCAGGGACTACGCTTTTCATATCCTATTTTATGCTGGAATGACATTTTTTTTATGATGTAGAAAATTGTAGCCCCTTAATCTTATTCTTATGATGAACAGCTTATTCAATATAACTACTAAAGTAGTACAATTGAAAGTTTTTCGCATTCATCTATCATCTGTTGCGGCCAAATAGACGCTTGTACTTCGCCCACATGAGCTTTTTCTAAAAGTGTCATACAAATTCTTGACTGACCAATACCCCCACCTAATGTTAATGGAAGTTCTCCATTTAATAGCATTTTATGGAATGGCTTTTCTTTTCTTTCTTCTAATCCTAGTAATGCTAATTGCTTTTCAAGAGATTGTGCATTTACTCTAATACCCATTGATGATAACTCTACTGCTCTATCTAGCACAGGGTACCATATAATAATATCGCCGTTTAATGACCAATCGTCATAATCTGGCGCTCTAAGGTCATGAGGAACACCGCTTGCTAATTTATCACCTATTTGCATAATAAAGATTGCGCCTTTTTCTTTAGCTATTGCATCTTCACGCTCTCTAGGTGTTTTATTTGGGTACATATCTTCAAGTTCTTGAGAAGTTATGAATGATATTTCTTTAGCAAGTTCCATATTTAATTGTGGATATTGTTGAACTAGCGCTGCTTTTGTATTAAGGTATGCTTGCCAGATTTTCTTTACAACACTTTGTAAATTGTCGACAGTACGAGTTTCTGGGGTAATAATCATTTCCCAATCCCATTGGTCAACGTATAAAGAATGTAAGCTGCCCACTTCTTCATCTCTTCTAATAGCATTCATATCAGTATATAGCCCAGTATTTGCTACAAAGCCATAGTTTTTAAGCGCAAGTCTTTTCCATTTTGCTAAAGACTGAACTACTTGTGCATCTTGACCTAAATCTTGTATATCAAATGCTACAGGTCTTTCCACACCGTTTAAATCATCGTTTAATCCTGTTTGAGGTAAGATAAACAACGGAGCAGATACACGTGTTAAGTGTAGAGCTTTAGCTAATTCTCTCTCGAATGTATCTTTAGTTAACTTAATAGCAATTTCAGTATCCATTAGAGAAAGTTTTTGTTCATAGTTAATTGGTTGAACTAATTTTTGCATATATTTAGATTTCCTCTCTTGATTAACATTATATTTAAGCATACAAAAAGACGCTACGGACTACAATAGAAGCCCACAGCGCCTTTGCTGTAATTAACACAAATACTATCATAAAAAATTTTAGCTGTCAACTAAAAGTTTTCCATTATTTTCACACTATCTTGGATTATTAGAATAACTGTTAGCAATTCCAGTTGTGCCTGAACTCATAGTGTTTTTAAATCCTGTTTTGGAATTTTTTGCCTGTTCAGATACATCTTCGCGCGCTGTATTTGTTGCTTCTTGCACTTCATTGAATTCTTTTTTCATAATTGTCTCCTTATTTAAGTAAATTATATACATATAGTCTGTCCAATTTTGTCCATTATATGTATACAATAGTGTTTAGTTCATTAATTACAAATGTAGGCTAAAAATTTTTGCTATATATGTATACAATTATGTTTGTTTTATAATTAAATAAATGACTTGTATATAATTTATACAAACTTACACGATTACTAAAATATTATTAATTTAATACAGTTTGCCCAAATTCGCCAATTAGTATGTATATGACAAACAATTGAATGGATATACTAGCAATAATAGGCATTTGTGGGGTGAAGTATGACGTATTTAAAGCTTATAAACTACTACTCTAAAGTTACTCCAAGTTACCGACCAACAAAGTTACTTCAAGACCCTATTACACGGGTTTGGCTTGATGAACAAGTACTAATGAATTTTTATAAGATGAACCAAGCTTTGCAAAAGGAGGGGTTATCTGCGTTAGTTTTAGTTTCAGGATACCGTGCGTTTGCTCTGCAGAAGAAACTTTATAATCAGCAGGTGGAGAATTTAGTTCGCCTAAGTGCTCCGTTTGAAGATATTTCTGCACTTGTAACGTATTTACCTGCTGGCACTAGCGAGCATCAATCGGGGCTTTGTATGGATGTGTGCACTGCTTATATGCAACAAAATTTTGAAGAATTATCCCAATTTGAATATACTTTTCATAAAAAATGGTTAGACTCTAAAGGAGCAGAGTTTGGTTTTATCCTTAGATATCCTAAAGATAAGGAACATATCACTCATGTTAAGTATAAGCCTTATCATTACAGATATGTTGGGGTAAATCATGCACAAAAAATGCGTAAACAAAATTTGTGTTTAGAGGAATATTTAAGCCAGCATGAGAGGCTTAGATATAATAATATTTAGGACTAATAGGAGGATTATATGAAATATTATGGATTAAATGAATTACGTGAAATGTACTTGAATTTTTTTGAGCAAAAACATCATCTTAGGTTAAAAAGTTTTGCTCTTGTGCCAGAAAATGACAAGAGCTTACTGTTAATTAATGCAGGTATGGCACCTCTTAAGCCTTATTTCACAGGGCAAGAAATACCGCCTAGTAAGCGTATTACTACATGCCAAAAGTGCATTCGTACTGGTGACATTGAGAATGTAGGAAAGACTGCACGACATGGAACGTTTTTTGAGATGTTAGGGAATTTTTCGTTTGGGGATTACTTTAAAAAGGAAGCAATAGCTTGGGCATGGGAATTTGTTACTAAAGTTTTAGAAATACCTGACGAAAAATTGTACGTAACTGTATATAAAGATGATGAAGAAGCGGCAAAAATTTGGCATAATGACATAGGAGTACCTAAAGATAAAATATTTTATATGGGCAAAGAAGACAATTTTTGGGAAGTTGGCACAGTTGGACCTTGTGGGCCATGTTCAGAGATTTATTATGATAGAGGAGAGGAGTTTGGGTGTGGTTCACCAGACTGTACTATAGGATGTGATTGTGATAGATATATTGAGTTTTGGAATTTAGTGTTTACGCAATTTGATAAAAATGAAGATGGTTCTTACACTCCACTACCAAATCCTAATATTGATACCGGAATGGGTCTTGAAAGGCTGGCTGCGATGATGCAAGGTGTACGTACTTTGTTTGATGTTGATACAGTTAAAGCTATTCGCGACCATGTGTGTGAGCTTGCTGGCGTGACTTATGGTGCTGATGCAAAAACTGATGTTTCTGTTAGGGTTATAACTGACCACATTCGTTCAGTAGTGTTTATGTCATCTGATGGAGTGCGCGCATCTAATGAAGGCCGAGGGTATGTTATGCGTAGACTTTTAAGGCGCGCAGTAAGGCATGGTAAAATGCTTGGCATTGAAGGGTTATTTTTAGAGCCTCTTATTCGTACGGTTGTTGAGCATTCTAAGTCTGAGTATAATGAGTTGGAAGAAAAATATGATTATATAGTAAAGTCGCTTACAGTTGAGGAACAAAATTTTAATCAAACGATTGAGCAAGGATTAAATATATTAGATGGGTATATTGCACAGTTAGAAAAAGGTAGTAGTAAAGTTTTAGATGGTGCTGCTTGCTTTAAGTTATATGATACATTTGGCTTTCCTATAGATTTGACGCGAGAGATTTTAGAAGAAAAAGGATTTACAATTGATGAGGATGAGTTTAGTAAGGAAATGAATTTACAACGCGAGCGTGCTAGAAATTCTCACAGTGAAACAAGCTATATGGGTGCTGATGAAACGATATTCAATAGGTTGGATACTAATATTACGTCTGAATTTGTAGGGTATACTCATAAAGAGCTTACGTCTAATATTGATTTTATTACTACTAATGATGAGATTTTAGATACAGTAAGTGGTGGGGATGTATTTATAATTACTAGCAAAACTCCTTTTTATGCTGAAAGCGGTGGACAGGCAGGAGATTTTGGGCTTATTGTAACGGATACAGGTAAGGCTAAAGTAACTAATACTACTAAAGTGGCGGGGGCTAAAATTGCTCATCATGCTACTGTGTTAGAAGGGAGTATAAGTGTGGGTCAATCTGCAACTTTAATTGTGGATATGAAAGCTCATTTGGATATTGCTAGAAATCATAGTGCAACGCATGTATTACAAAAAGCGCTTCGTGACGTTGTGGGAAGTCATATTGAGCAGGCAGGTTCTAACGTATCTAAAGACAGACTACGTTTTGATTATACTCATTTTGAAGCACTAACTAGCGAACAAATTGGGGAAGTAGAAAATTTAGTAAACGAAAAAATACTAGAGGGCCTTGACATCGAGATTATGGAAACCTCTATTGAAGACGCTAAAAAAATGGGTGCAATTGCGTTATTCGGGGAAAAATATTCAGATACCGTACGTATTGTTGATATGGGCAGGTATTCTATAGAACTTTGTGGTGGAACTCATTTAAGTAACACTTCACAAATTGGGACATTTAAAATTATTTCTGAAACAGGAGTTGCTTCTGGTGTTAGACGTATTGAAGCGGTGACAGGGCGTGCGGCGCTTGAGTATTACAGAGTTTTAGATAGAACCATTGATGATATTACTAAAGCTGTAAAAGCGAAAAGAACAGATGTAGTTAAGCGAGTAGATGGTTTAACTGCTGATTATAAAAATTTACAAAAGGAAATATCTAGCTTGAAATCGCAAATTGCTAATCAAAAGGCTTCAGCAGCTATTGAAGATAGCATTGAAGCAAATAATGTTAAGGTGTTAGTTAAGGCGTTTGACAATATGGATATAGGAGCGCTTAAAGAGATGGGCGATACTTTTAAGGACCAGCTAGGAGAAGGCGTTGTATTTTTGGCTTCTCACACTGGCGGTAAGGTAAATCTTGTATGTATGGCAACTAAAGGTGCTAATGACAAAGGCGTTCATTGTGGCAAAGTTATATCCTCTTCAGCTAAAATTGTAGATGGTGGAGGCGGTGGCAGACCTAACATGGCGCAGGCTGGTGGAAAAAATCCAGCTAAGATTAATGAAGCTTTAGAAATGGCAAAACGTACTATTTTAGAGCAGATTGGCTAAATGTCAGGTGCTTGAATTTTATTTTGTTTACGTTTATAATTGCAATGTATTTTGAAAATTGTGACCAGTAGACAATGCGCTATCAATTTTTTTGTTTACGTTTACAATTGGAATATATTTTGAAAATTGTGGCCAGTAGCCAATGCACTATCAATTTTTTTGTTTATTTTGTTTACAAAGAAAGGAATGAGTGTTTTATGAAAATCGGAAAATTAGAAAGAGTTGGATTAATTTTAGCTGTATCAGCAGTAATATTTACAGGTTGTTCCTCAAGTCAGACAGCAGAAGCTACAGTAGATGAAAATGGAAATATTAAAATAGCTGACCTTAGCGTTGGATTTGTTCCTTCAAGAGACCCCGATGAAATTGTTACGGCTACTGAGCCTTTAAAAGCTATGTTACAAGAGACTTTATTGGATTTTGGTTATGATGTAGGTAGGATAGATATTACGGTTGGTACTAATTATGAGGTGGTTGGTGAAGGGCTAGATGCAGGGACTATTGATGTTGGGTTTATCCCGGGTAGCACTTATGTGTTATATGATGATGGGGCGGATGTTATTTTAACTGCTACTAGAAGCGGTCTTAGTACTGATTCAGACGATCCAGCGCAGTGGAATCTAAGTGAGCCTATTGAAGCGTCAGATGATATGACGGTTTCTTACCGTTCGTTAATTGTAGCTGGACCTTCTGCTAAAGGGCAGGAGCTTGCAGCTAAAGTTAATAATGGTGAGCAGTTAACTTGGGACGATTTAAATTCAGCTACATGGAGCGTTATGTCCACAACTTCGCCAGCCGGCTATATTTATCCTTCAATTTGGTTACAACAAAATTATGGGAAAAGTATTTTGGATTTAAATAATGCTGTACAAGCTGATTCTTATGGCTCGGCATTTGCTAGATTAGCGGCTGAGCAGTCTGATGTAGTTTTAATTTATGCTGATGCACGCCGAGATAATGCGGATAAGTGGGAAGCTGATTTTGGTAGAAGTGGTTCTATTTGGGATGATACTGATGTTATTGGGGTAACGCCTGCTATTTATAATGATACTGTTTGTGTTTCAGCTAGATTGGATGATAACCTTGCTGAGGCTATTCAAAATGCCCTTATTCAAATAGGAGATACACCACAGGGACAGGAAGTAATTTCGATTTATAATCATGCTGGGTATAGGATTGCCTCTCCTGAAGATTATGATGCAGAACGCCAAGCGCAGGATTTAATTAGACAGTTAAATAGTTAGTAAGCACTCAAAAAAACGAGGTGAAACTATGATATTATTTAATAATGTAAATAAAATTTATCCAAATGGCACGAAAGGTTTAGACAATGTATCTGTGCAAATAGACCAAGGAGAGTTTGTTGCTATAATCGGCTTATCAGGTGCTGGTAAATCTACTTTAATTAGAGCAATTAATAAGATGCATGATATAACAGATGGGTCGCTTACTGTAGATGATGTGGATATTAAAAACCTTAAAGGAAAAGAGCTTAGGCAATATAGACGCGGAGTGGGGATGATATTTCAGTCGTTTAACTTAGTTACACGAGCAACTGTTATCCGTAATGTGTTAAATTCTAAAGTTCCAACGCTTAGTTGGTGGCAAAATTTATGTGGTATATTTTCCACTGAAGATAAAGTGAGTGCATTAGAAGCATTAGATAAAGTAGGTATATTGGATAAGGCTTACACTAGAGTAGACCAGCTGTCTGGAGGTCAGCAGCAAAGGGTTGCGCTAGCTAGAACTTTAGCGCAGGAGCCGAAAATCATTTTAGCGGATGAACCTGTTGCTGCACTAGACCCTATTACAGCTAATCAGGTTATGAATGATTTTAAACGGATTAATAGGGATATGAATATAACAATTTTAATAAATATTCATCATGTGGACTTAGCACTTGAGTACGCAGATAGAGTTATTGGTGTTAAGGCAGGGCAGATTGTTTATGACGGAAGTTCTAAAGATGTGGATGAAGCTGTGTTAAAAACGATTTATGGTGATGCTAAAGAAGGAGTATGTCGTGCTATTGAAAATGTAAAACCCGTTGAAAGTCAAAAGCCAACTAAAAATGTAAAGCCAGTAGCTGCAAGTTAGTGGAGCTTTGTTTATGTTAGCAAAGCTTAGAGGCTTTGTGTGGAGGTGTTTTATGCTCGCTAAAAAGAAAATAGTGTTAAGCGATGGGCGTGAGGTGGATGAGCCACGTTCTATGTTTCTATTATGGCTAATTTTATTGCTAATTGCAACATGGGCATCAGCTAGAATGACCGGATTTAGTTTGTCGGTACTGCTTACACGTGGAAATGAGTTTTTCATTTACTTTGCAAGAATGATACCACCTAATTTCGCTTATTTAAGTTATATTTGGGGACCATTATTTGATACAATTAAGATGTCGTTGTTCGGCTCTGTGTTAGGTGCGTTACTAGCAATTCCGATTGCACTTTGTTCCGCTAACAATATAATGAAGAATAAATTTGTCCTTAATTTATGTAGATTATTTTTAAGTATAGTTAGAACTTTGCCAACTCTAGTAGTAGCGTTAATTGCAACGTATGTATTAGGGCTTGGTACGTTAGCTGGGACTACAGCAATTACTGTTTTTACATTTGCTTATATTGGCAAGTTGCTATATGAGCAGATTGAAACTGTGGATATGGGAGCATTTGAAGCGATGGAAGCACTTGGTTCTACTAAAACTCAAGCGTTTTTTTCTGCTATTGTACCCCAGGTTTTACCTTCTTATATAGCAAACTGTTTATTTAACTTTGAAGGTAACGTTAGATATGCAGCTATATTAGGTTATGTTGGAGCCGGAGGATTAGGGCAAATTATTAATGAGAAGATTGGTTGGAAAGAGTATGGTAATGTGGGTATGATATTACTTGTACTGTTTATAACTGTTGCAATTATAGAATTTATAAGTCATGCTATCCGAAAAAGGATTACTTGATATTTATTTATATTATAGAATTTTAAGTAAAATTTTAAAAAGGAGCGATGGCTTATGACTATACAACAGCAGTTAGAACTTGAACCGAATTATCGTAGAAACCGTGTAATAATATCAGTTGTAGTAATTGCACTAATGTTTTGGTCAGCTACAACGTTAAATTTTTCTAATTTTTCCATCAATGGTTTTAGCATAGCTAGAAGCATTATAAACGGATTGGTAAATCCAGATTGGGCGTTTTTATTTAATGCCACACCATCAGGAGTACCATATTTATTAATAGAAACAGTAGCAATTGCATTTTTAGGGACTATAGTAGGAGCTATATTAGCTATTCCATTATCGTTTCTTAGTGCAACTAATTTAATACCTAAGCCAATTGCTTGGATATTTAGAACTGTTATAATGGTTATTAGAACTGTGCCAGTGTTTATCTATGGGCTAGTTTTTGTACGAGTAGCAGGGCCAGGAGCGTTTGCAGGATTGCTTACTATGTCGTTTGCATCAATTGGTATGGTGTCTAAGCTGTATATTGAGTCTATAGAGGATTTAGATATAAAAGTATTAGAAGCATTGGATGCATGTGGTTGTAACACTTTCCAGAAAATAAGATTTGGTATAATACCACAGCTTATTCCGGATTTTGCATCTACAGTAATATATAGATTTGATATGAACTTACGTGACGCTACAGTGCTAGGTCTTGTGGGGGCTGGAGGTATTGGTGCACCGCTGATATTTGCAATGAATGCTTATAGATGGAGCGAAGTTAGTTCTATATTGCTAGGGCTAGTGGTGCTAGTATTAATAGTAGAATTTTTCTCAGCTAAAGTTAGAACAAAGCTTGTTAGAGGGTAATTAGAGAGGCGATGCCTCTCTTTTTTTTATTGCTATTTAGTCATAAAGTAGGATAATATTGCAAATATAATAAAAAAAGAATTACTATTAAATTGCGTGGACATACTACTATTGAACTACGAATTGTGTTTATTTTTGTTTTGGGACTGTTAATTTAATAGGCATAAAATTAAGTTGACAAGACCGTTTTTACCTAAGGAGGTATTTTTATGGAACAAGTAGCGAAATATTCCAGTGTGGAGGCCGTCACTATACCTAAGCCGCGAAAGCTTAACGTTATGAGTAAGATAGCGCCATATTTGTATTTGACACCGGCTATGATATTTTTTGCGACTTTTGTATATGCACCATTTATAAACACTATTAGAATGAGTTTTTGTATCACCAATTTAAGAGGAGAAGCTGTTAAGTTTGTTGGGTTAAGAAATTACACAGAAACTATCACTTCTCCTAGTTTTTTGAACAGCTTAATGGTCACATTTCAATTCGTAGCTCTAATTGCAGTACCGTCTATTATTATAGGACTTATTCTTGTGCTTTTAGCAAATAATAAAACTAAGTTAAGTCGTTTATATGAGCTTATGTTTTCTGCGCCTATGGCAATTGCGTCCGCACCTGCAGCTATAATATGGACAATGATTTTTCACCCTACAAACGGGATTTTAAATTATCTTGTGCAAAGAGAAGTAGGCTGGTTAACTAACCCCAACATTGCAATTTACTCAGTAGCATTAGTTACAGTGTGGTTAAATATCGGTATAAATTTCATATACCTACTTACTGGCATAAGAAACATTCCAGAAGAGTTGATTGAAAGCGCAGAGGTGGATGGAGCTAAGTATTTCCAAAAGTTATTTAGCATCACATTACCTATGCTTTCGCCACAGTTATTCTTCGTATTTTTCTTAAATATGATTATGGCTTTTCAAGCGTTTTCGCAAATAAGATTACTTACAGCCGGAGGACCAGAGAATACGACTAACGTATTAGTTCACTCTATATATAGAGAGGCTTTCTTTAACGGTCGTTTTGAGATGGCAAGTGTGCAGTCTTTAATTTTATTTGTTATAATGCTGATATTTACCATAGTGCAATTTGCTCTTGAGAAAAAGTTGGTTCACTATCAATAGAAAGGGGGGTTATTTGTGGACAGTAGAAAAGTGGGAAAGGTAGTGTTAGTAATTGCCAATATTATTGTTGGTATAGTTATTATATTACCGCTTCTATACGCATTATCATTGAGTTTTATGCCAAGAAATGAGATTGTGCAATATCCGCCAAACATTTTTCCATCAGTTCCTACGTTTGATAATTATAGACAAGCCGTAACAGCAGCGCCACTATTTAGGTTTATGTTTAACAGTTTACTTGTTTCAATTTCTGTTATGTTAGCCCAAATAGTAATAGGAAGTATGACTGCGTATGGTTTAGTGTTTTTTGAATTTAAAGGCAAACAGGTGTTATTCTTTTTAATAGTAGCAACCATGATGATACCAGGCGAGGTAACTATTATATCTAACTATTTGACTGTAAGTGGTTGGGGGCTAAATGATAGTTATTTAGTTTTAATTTTACCATTTTTAACGTCTGCCATGGGGATATTTATGATAAGGCAGTTTTATTTAGGAATACCAAAGGAATTGCAACAAGCGGCCCAAATAGATGGTTGCGGAAGTTTTATGATATGGTGGAAAATTGTGTTACCTATCTCAAAACCAATTATGGCTTCACTTGGAATTTATGCATTTATTAGCACTTGGAACCAATATTTATGGCCATTGCTTACAATAAATGACCCAGATAAACGTACAGTGCAAGTTGGTATTAGTATGTTGCAATTTGCTGAAGGTTCAAATTATGGAGTTGTTCTTGCAGGGGCAGTTATTATATTGCTTCCTTCGTTAATAGTTTTTGGTATTGGCCAAAAAGCGTTAGTGAAAGGTATGACTGCTGGAGCAGTTAAAGGGTAGTGTTTGTAGATAAGGAGTGTATTATATGAAACTTTTAAAAAAACTTTTATTAGTAAGTGGTGTAATAGCATTAGCAACTGGGTGTTCAAGTGACCCAGCGCCAGTAGAAACGCCAGCGCCATCTAATGTAGATAATAGTATCAATAACAATACGATTGCTAACGCAGAATCAGCGCCATCTAATGATGTAGCGGAGCCTGCTACTAATGTGGAGCCTATTAAGCTAACGTTTTGGCATTCAATGGGTGGAGCAGGAGGTACGGCGCTTGAGCAGTTAGTAGCAGATTATAATGCATCTCAAAATGAGATTATTGTAACTGCACAGTATCAAGGCACGTATGATGATGCAGTAAATAAGTTAAAAAGTTCGGCTATAAGTAATTCTGGCCCTGATATTATGCAGTTATATGATATAGGTACAAGATGGATGATTGATAGTGGATACGCTGTTGCTATTGAGGATTTGATTAATCAGGCAGGTTATGATTTATCACAGATTGACCCTAGCGTATTAGGCTATTATACTGTAAATGATAAGTTGTATGGAATGCCATTTAACACATCTACACCGATTTTATATTACAATAAGGATGCATTTGCAGAAGCTGGTTTAACTGAAGCGGATGTACCAACTACATTTGAGGAAATTTTAGAAGTTAGTGAAATTCTTACTAAGAAAAATGGTAATGAGATAGAACGTTATGGATTTGCTATGCATGTTTACGGTTGGTTCTTTGAACAGTTTTTAGTAAAACAAGATTTATTTTATGCTAATAACGGAAATGGACGAGCAGCGCATGCTACTGCTGTAGAGTTTGATGAAAATGGTGGTGGTGTTGCAATTTTACAAGGGTGGAAAGACTTATATGACTCAGGATTTGTAGGTAGTTTTGGTCGCGAATGGGCCACAACTCGTGACGCATTTACTTCAGGTAGAACTGCTATGACGTTAGGTTCAACAGCTTCATTAGGAGATATAGAGCTTGCAGCTACCTTTGACGTAGGTACAGGCTATTTCCCTAAAGTGCATGCTGATGACCCAGGCGGTGTATCTATTGGTGGTGCAGCTATGTGGATTATGAATAAAGATGCACAGACAGAACAAGCGGCATGGAAATTTACTGAGTATATGATTTCGCCAGAAGTGCAAGCTGAGTGGGCTAAAGCAACTGGATATTTCCCTGTTTCGCTTGGAGCATATGAGCTTGCTACTATGCAAGACCATTTAGAGCAGTATCCAGCGTTCCAAACTGCAATCGACCAGTTAAGGGATAGTAACGGTTCGACTGGTGCATTGTTAGCAGTGTTCTCTGAAGCTCGTGCTACTATAGAAGAAAATATTGAAAAAGTTTTAAATAATACGCTAACACCAGAAGAGGCAGTGAGTGATGCGGCTAAAGTTATTAATAATGCTATAGAGCGTTATAACTTGGCAAATGGCATTGAATAATACGATTTAGACTGCTTAGCATTTATTAGATAAGGAGTATAGTATGGTTGGATTTGCTCATAGAGGAAATTGTATAGACTACCCTGAGAATACTATTTTAGCATTCCAAAAAGCTTTAGAAACTGGAATTGGTGCAATAGAGCTTGATGTGCATTTATGTAAGGATAACAAGTTAGTTGTAATTCATGATGAAACGACTGAGCGAACTTTTACAAAAAGATTGGTGATACGAGATACTAACTATGTTGATATAACAGACTTAGTGCCACGACGCGTCTTTTTTAGAGAAACGCAGCAGTGTGGAGTTCCGTTGCTGGAGGATGTAATTAAGCTAATGGAACCTTATAAAGATGTGGTGTTAAATGTAGAGTTAAAAACTGATGTTTATGAATATACAGGCATCGAGCAACTAGTAATTGATTTATTAAATAAATATAATTTTAAGGATAGAACTATATTGTCTAGCTTTAACCATGAAACGTTAAAAAGGTGTAAAGCAATTGACCCAACGTTTTATTTAGCGGCGTTACACTTTTTAAGATGTGATACTATGGTAGAAGATGCAGTTGAAAATGGTTTTAAGGCGATTAACGTTTGTGTAGAAATGTTTTTAACTGAAAATATAGTTCCTAAAGCGCATGATAATGGATTAAAGGTTAATGTTTATACAGTGAATGAACCCGAGATTATGCGTAAGTTAGCACAAATTGAAGTGGATGGAATTTTTACAGACGACGCGGCTTTGATGCTAGAAGTTTTTAAATAATTTAGTTAAGAGGAGGCTTAGGTCTCTTCTTTTTTTTATCTTCTATAAGAATGCATCTGCAAATAATTTTCGTGCATAAACATAATGCTAATGTTACATAATAAAGGTATAAACTAGCAAGGAAAGGGTGGTAAGATGACAATGATAACAAGAATAATCAAAGTATTAGCAATAGGAGCGGTTCTTACAAGTGTAGCTTTTACTTCAGGCTGTAATGTACATGATGCTAAAATTGAGAGACTCAGACAAGACACGATTAACAATACTAAAAACCCAAGGTCAAACAATGGTTCAGCGATGGGAGAAGCACTTGCTAGTATGAGACGAGCGTTTAAATAGAGAAGGGAAATGACCCTTCTCTATTTTTTTGTTGTTATTTATCAAAATTAAAAACTACTCCAGTTAACTTCTCTGTTTTCTCGAAGAAAGTTTTGGCAAGTTGTTCATCATATAAAAGTTCAGAAGATTTACGCAGTATAGGTTTTCCGGTATATTCATTCTTATTTTAAGCAATAAAAAAGGACTAATTTGCATCAGCCCTAATTAGGTGTTATGAACTTTTTTGTTCGTTGTCTAACATTGCTATATAGTTTGGATTTGCATCTCCGCCATTTACGTAAGGCGAACTTTCTTGTGATGCAGATGAGTCTGAAGAACTAGACGAGTTTGATTTAGATGAACTGCCAGTCCAAGCTGAGTTCTCCCATGCGTAAGCTTGAGCAGCAGCTAAAGAGCTGTGACTAGCAGAACTGCTAGATGTGTTAACGAACTTATCTGCTGATAAACTAGCCGTTTCAAGTAACTCATTAGCAGCTGCAGCACCGCGAGCAACTGCAGCTGCAATTTCATCGCCCTCGCCATAATTATTAGCCGCAGTAAGGCCGTTATTATAATTGGTCATAGCTTTAGAAGCCATTTCGGCAAACTCTTTAGAAGTTTGAGTAGCTCCAGCTACAATTTTAATTTCGCTAGCATTTTGCGTGTTAAGTAATTGATTACGTAAATCTCTCATTGCATCTTCAACTTTAGTACCTGTCTTTTCTTGCATTGTGGAATTATACTCAGCTTTTTGTGACTTTTTCTCGCTATCATCATTTATATAGTCAAAATATACTTCAGAAATAATTCCATCTTGATAAGTAAGTCTTAGATGTGGCATCCAACCGTACTGGTCTTCTGGACCTTCTACTTCTACAACTTGGCCATTAACCATTTTTTGCATGTTGACAACATCTCTGGCTGTTCGTGAACAACCAGCTAACATAACAGAGCTTATGCACATGGCACATATAAAATATGATTTTTTCATTCCAATGCCTCCCTACATAGTTGATTTGTTACAGGTTAATGTTATTTTTCCAAAAAATTTAGGATTTATACAACACTAAGTAAAACAACTAATTTGGAATGCACATATAAAAAAAGACTGTAAGCAATCACCTACAGTCTCTTATATTACACATACTTATTCTTGAAAAGCTTGTTTAAGCTGAGCTAAGCTATTAAAGTTGTGTCTATTCATATATTCAATAAACTCATTTTTAATATTAATCATAGCAACGGGATTTACTAAAGCGGCAGTACCAATAGAAACAGCGTCTGCGCCTGCTAATATAAATTCTGCCACATCCTCTCCAGTTGCAATTCCACCAAGGCCAATTAGCGGAACGTTTACCGCGCGGCGAACTTGATATACCATGCGAACTGCTACTGGCTTAATAGCAGGACCAGAAAAGCCACCCATTTTGTTAGCCAAAATTGGCTTAAATGAATTTACGTCTATTTTCATTCCTAGCAAAGTATTAATTAACGAAATTGCATCTGCGCCTTCAGCTTCAACTGCTTTTGCAATTTCAGTAATGTTAGTAACGTTAGGAGTCAGCTTAATTATTATAGGCTTTTTACTAATCCGTTTAACTTCCCTAGTAACCATGCTAGCAAGTTCCACATCTGTGCCAAAGCCAATACCTCCTTGCTTTACGTTAGGGCAAGATATATTAATTTCAAGCATATCAACGCTTGTTTCATTTAGCTTTTCTACAACATTACAATATTCTTCAACGCTACGCCCAGCAACGTTAACAATAACTTTGGTGTTAAAATTATTTATAAAAGGCAGTTCTTCTTTAATAAAGACATCTATTCCCGGGTTTTGTAATCCTATAGCATTAAGCATTCCGCCATAAGTTTCAGCAATTCGTGGCACCGGATTACCATCCCAAGGAACGCTAGCTACACCTTTTGTTATAATTGCGCCGAGTTCGTTAACATCATAAAATTTTGAGCTATCAGGAGCTGAGAAAGTACCCGACGCTGTTGTAAGGGGATTTTTTAGCTCTACCCCAGCTATATTCACACTTAAATCAATCATTCCTAAATCACCTCAATTATCATTCCCAAAAAATTTCGCTTCCTAAAAATACTGGACCGTCACTGCATATCTTCTTATTTGTATAACCATCTGCAGTTTTAACTTTACATGCACATCCTACACAAGCTCCATATCCACATCCCATACGACCTTCCATAGAAACTTGAATTGGTCTATTAATTTGTTCGCAGTATTCCGATACAGCTTTTAGCATAGGTTTGGGACCGCAACCGTAATAGTAATCTCCAATAATATTCTCTTTCTTTAATAGCTCCACTACATTGCCTTTAAATCCTTCGCTACCACTATCACTTGCTACATACGTAGTAGCTCCAATGCTCTGCATTTTGCCCACTAAAAAACTTTTATCTTTAAATCCCATTACCGCTATGACTTTACCAGGCAGATGCTTAGCTAGTTCTACTAAAGGTGCAATACCGATGCCACCACTAACTAACACATGAGTAGCGTTATCATAACAAGGTGTAAAGCCGTTTCCTAATGGACGGCTCATTTTTACAATGTCACCAGGTTTATAACCTGAAAATTCCAATGTCCCTTTTCCCACCACTTCATATACAATCGTAATTGAAGTTTTGCTAATTTCGCTAATACCAAATGGACGAGGCAATAGTAAACTTGCGGTTTTTGGATAAAGGTTAATGAACGTTCCAATTCTCGCCAGATTTGCAATCTCTGGTTGCTCAATTTCCATACTATAAATCTTACTTCCTATGCGATTATTTAATTTGACAATACCCTCCACTACATAAGCCTCCTAATCTTAGTCATTTTTATAAACAATATTACCCTTTACAAACGTATAACAAACTTCACCATTAACTTGCATACCGTTAAATGGTGTATTTCTTGCTTTAGATACAAAGTCGTTACTATTAATTTCATATTGTTTGTCAACATCAATTATAGTTAAATCAGCTATTTTACCTTCTGCAATACTACCTTTATCAATGCCTAAAATTTTGGCTGGTGTAGTGCTCATTTTATCCACTAGTTGCATAGCAGTTAATATGCCGGTTTTAAATAGATGAGTATAACTTAGTGCAAAGCTAGTTTCTAAGCCGATAATACCAAATGGCGCATCTTCAATAGGTTGATCTTTTTCATCATAATGATGTGGCGCATGGTCGGTTGCAATAGCATCGATAATTCCTTTTTGTAAAGCTTCTTTAATTGCGATTACATCGTCAGCAGTTCTAAGAGGAGGGTTCATTTTCTTATTAGCATCGTAATCCTCAAGCACGCTATCATCTAGAGTGAAATAGTGAGGAGCAGTTTCTGCTGTTATTGAAATTCCTAAACTTTTGCCAAATTCGATTAGTTCTACACCACCGCGAGAGCTAACATGGCAGATGTGAAGGTGACAGCCTGTATATTTTGCTAAAATCATATCGCGAGCAATGATGATTTCTTCAGCAGCTCTAGGCAAGCCTTTAATGCCAAACTTAAGAGCATTCTCGCCAGCGTTCATAGCCCCGCCAATAAGAGTCATATCTTCGGCATGAGAGAATACAGGTAAACCGAGACCTTTAGCATATAGCATAGCTTTTTGCATAAGAGCGGAATCCATAACAGTTTTGCCATCTTCGCTAATACCGCAGATGCCGAACTCTTTCATTTTCCCAATGTTAGCAAGTTCATCGCCTACTAAACCTTTGGTGATAGCGCCAACAGGGATAACATTAACTCCATTAGCACGTTTGGCCATAGAGTTTATAAATTCAACAATACATTCATTGTCGATAACCGGATTAGTATTTGGCATACAACACATAGTTGTTATACCTCCACGAGCCGCTGCAAGACAACCGGTAGCAATAGTTTCTTTGTGTTCAAAGCCCGGTTCACGAAGATGCACATGCATATCAACAATGCCAGGAATAACCCATTTGCCGCTAGCGTTAATCACTTGGCGCGATGGATAATTTCCTGGACCTATATGAACTACTTTTTCCCCTTGTACCCAAACATCAGTAACTTCTTCCAAATTTGTAGCTGGATTTATAACTAATCCATTTGTAATCCGTATCATTTCGAGCCTCCAATATTTAAAAAATTTTTTTAGAGTATAACCAATACAATAATAAGATAAACAAAACGGCTAATTCGCTTTTGTTTTTATCATTAAGAAAATCCCATAATATAAACTAACGTCTGCTGGATTTTAAAACGCTTTTGTTTCTATCATGAAGCAAGGTTAATATAGCCATTCTAACTGCAACGCCATTAGTAACTTGCTCATCAATAGCGCTAATATTGCTATCACACAATTCTGGAGTAAGTTCCACACCACGATTTACTGGTGCTGGATGCATTAAAATTGCATCTTTAGCAGCTTTGCTAAAAATTTCTTCGTTAATACCATAGATTTGGCTATATTCACGTAGGTCCGGAAACGAACCACTGTTTTGTCGTTCCATCTGAATTCGTAAACCCATAACAACATCAGCTCCGCTAACAGCTTCGGCTACATCAAAACAAACTCTAGCACCTAAAGCTTCCATTCCTGTAGTTAACAAAGTTCCAGCTCCTGCTAGTGTAACATTTGCTCCAAGCTTTTTTAACCCAATAACGTTAGAGCGCGCAACTCTGCTATGGTTAATGTCTCCAATTATAGTAACATTTAAATCTTCAAAGCTACCCTTTTTTTCATACATTGTATATAAGTCTAGCAAAGATTGTGTAGGATGCTCATTCGCTCCATCTCCAGCGTTAATAATTGAAGCGGCCACATGTTTTGCAATAAGATGAGGCGCGCCAGTTTTCTCATGGCGTATTGCCATGTAGTCAATTCCCATTCTATCTAATGTGATTGCTGTATCTATTAGCGATTCCCCTTTTTGCATACTGCTAGTTGCAACCTCTAAATCTGTAACATTCATACCTTGATACCATGCCGCCATATTAAATGAAACTTTCGTTCTTGTGCTATTTTCATAAAATAGAGTAATTAACGTTTCATTTTTTAAATTTTGTTGTCTAAGTGATTTATTATTAATCCTTTGCTTCATTAACCTAGCTAAGTTTATAATAGACATAATTTCACTTACTTCTAAATCCTTAATCCCTAACAAATCTTTATTCCGTAACAATTGCATCGCTCCTTTAGGGCATATCCCAGTTGTTTACTTAATTTTACCATATTTTTATATTAGTGTCAATAATTTTTGGACTTCCTTGTAGTTACGGCGGTATTAATTGTGTTTTTATTTAATGCAACTAAAAAAGGAGCATCCAGACGCTCCTTTTAGCTTTGATTTGATTTAATGAGAGATTATAGTAGTACCTTTAATATCATCCCATGTTAATTTAACTCCAAATAACGTTGATAAATCTTCTAATCTAAAATGCATTATGCCATCAAGTACATACGTTTCCATAGTGTATACTTGCTTATCTTTAGTAACGTTAGTTAACTGCAATAATGGGTCACTAACTTCCGTCGCTGATTGGAACGTGTGTGTTATCGCTTTAGGACTATGTGGATTATATGATTCTAGAACTAATCCATTGTTCCAGTTAACGCTAAATCCTTTAGTTGTTGTATTTAATAAATTAGAAAAATCTCGTATAGATAAATAGTTATAACCATCAATTGCGCAAACTGGTATAGTTTTTATTAAACTATTTACGTGGATATACATATCTGCAAAAACAGGAGTGTAGTCAACATAAGTAGCTTCTGGCGCATAAACTTCTGGAGTATAAACTTCTGGTACATAAACTTCTGGTGTATAAACTTCCGGAGTATAAACTTCAGGTGTATAAACTTCTGGCACATAAACTTCAGGCGTATAAACTTCTGGTACATAAACATCTGGCTCATAAGCTTGTGGGTAAGTTTCTGGTGCATAAATATCTGGCTCATACACTTCACTTGGAATAGATATATCTATCATATCAAAGTCAGTTTCTTCTACAGCAGGTTCTACTACAACTGGTTCTTCAACTGCTGGGTCAACAACATATAAAAATAATGAGTTTCCACCTAAGTAGTTAGAAGAATATTTATTTTGTATATGCAATCTATATTCTCCTGGTTGCAATAAAGAAAGGTAACTTCCATCTAATAAAGTTACATCTCCCATCGCAGCTCCTAATGCAATAACTTCTGATTTATATTTTTCGTAACTCCAATCTGGGTAATGCTCATATGGATATAAAGAAGCAGCTTCTTTAAAGTATTCTTCGCTATTGTCAGTTGCGTAATATCCAACTGAGCCAGCTGTTATAAGGTCATTTATGGTAGATGTGCTATCTTCAAAAACTCCGCGAGAATTTAAAGTAACTGGCACACATTGTATTAAATACATTCCTTCTAAATCTACTGTGGAACCTGGAGCTACTGTAAGTGTAGTTAAATCGTACACTTCTCCATCTCGTTCCCACTTAGTTGTCCCATTGTGGATTTCCACAACATCACTAATTGTATATATTGGTGCATCTCCTCTGCCATCTTGATTATAACTATGAGTGTAGTCTGCTGCCAAAATAGGTGTTGTTATTGAAAGTGCTAATAAAATCGCTAAAAATTTTTTCTTCATTATCATATCCCCTTTTTTAAATTTCAGCCCTGTTAACATTGGGAGGTGCCCCATAACAGACCCTTAATTTCTCTCTATATAGTTTTTTATAAAAATAGTTTCTTCATATAACTACTTAACATTCTTTGAAATTATACCCTATCAAAATTTTCCATAGAAAAAATGCCCTACAATACCATTGCAGGGCAAGCATTTTATAACCAAAAATAATCTAATAGTAAAAAGGCGAAAAAGTATACTACAAAGAATGTCATGGCTATAGGTAAAACTACTGAGTACGCTGCAAGTATCATAGCACGCTTTTCTTTCCAAGTTAAATCCAGTTCCATCAATTCGTTATTTGGTACATTTTCTTTATTTCGTTTCATAATAAAAGCCTCCTATATAATAGTTATTTAAAGTTATATTCTCACTAAATTATTTTTTATCATATAAATGGCAAGCTACAAAGTGATCATTACCATGATTTTTGTATTGTGGAGCAGTTGTTTTGCAAACTTCCATGCACTCTCTGCATCTTGTGTGAAACTTACAGCCCGATGGCGGATTTGCTGGCGATGGAATATCACCTTGTAACACAATCCTATTCATTTTTACTGTCGGGTCTGGTGTTGGTATAGCACTAAATAATGCTTTTGTATATGGATGCATTGGATTTTTAAATATTTCTGTCTTCGGTGCTTTCTCTACCAAATTCCCAAGATACATTACTCCAACTTCATCCGATATATGCTCTACTACGCTTAAGTCATGTGATATAAATACATAACTTATGTTTCTATCTTTTTGTAAATCCATTAATAAGTTAATTACTTGCGCTTGGATAGAAACATCTAGCGCTGATACTGGCTCATCACATACTACAACCTTTGGTTTTAACGCTATTGCACGCGCTATACATATACGTTGTCTTTGTCCACCTGAGAACTCATGCGGATATCTATCTATATGATGGTCTTGTAAACCGCATTCTCTCATAACTTGCATAACATATCCTCTAAGCTCTGCTTCTGGCACTAACTTATGCTCGCGCACTGCTTCTCCTATTATTTCTCCAACCGGCATTTTTGGACTTAACGAACTATACGGGTCTTGGAATATTAACTGTATTTCAGGACGAATGTTACGCAGCTCTTTAGAATTTAATTTGAAAATGTCTTTATTATCAAATATAACACTACCGCCGTTATTCTCATGCAATCTTAGCAACGTACGACCAACTGTAGTCTTTCCGCATCCTGATTCTCCTACTAACCCAAATGTAGAACCCGGCTTTACTTCAAACGAAATACCATCTACAGCTTTTACATGACCTACTACCTTTTGTAATAATCCACCTTTAATCGGGAAATACTTTTTTAAATTATCAACTTTTAAAATCGCCTCGCTCATTACTTATTCCCCTCCTTATATAAATGACATGCCACTTTATGCTCATCGTCAATATTTCTAAGCTCTGGAATTCCTGAGTTACAACGCCCATCAGCCTTATCACAACGGTCTTTAAAATAACAATGATTTGGTAAGTGCACTGGATTTGGTACAGAACCTGGAATAGAATACAATCTATCCACAACTTGATTCACAACCGGTTTACTCTTAATCAACCCTATTGTATAAGGATGTTTCGGATTTAAAAATACTTCATGAGAAGTTCCTTGCTCAACTATTCTACCAGCATACATTACTACTACATAGTCTGCCATCTCAGCCACAACTCCTAAATCGTGAGTTATTAGCAAAATACTAGCATCGATTTTATCTTTTAAATCACGTAATAATTCTAATACTTGTGCCTGAATAGTAACATCAAGTGCTGTTGTTGGCTCATCTGCTATTATCATTTTAGGATTACAACATAATGACATTGCAATCATAACACGTTGGCGCATACCTCCTGATAACTCGTGTGGAAAACATGAATAAACGCCTTCAGCACGTGCTATACCAACTAATTCAAGCATTTTAATAGTTTGTTTTTTAACATCGTCTTTTTTAACATCCGGTCTATGCAACTTAATAGCCTCATCAATTTGAGCACCAATTCTAAATACTGGATTTAAGCTAGTCATAGGCTCTTGGAATATCATTGAAATCTCATTACCTCTAATAGTTTGCATTTCTTTAATTGGAGTCTTAACAATGTCAATCGCTCCGCCTGGTCTATTATATCTAATCTCCCCATTTGTAATCTGGCCTGACGGCCCGCGCACTAATTTCATAATAGATAAACTAGTTACAGATTTACCGCAACCAGACTCTCCAACTAGCGCGACCGTCTTACCTTGTGGAATTTCAATATTAACGCCGTTTACTGACCTAACTATCCCCATATCAGTATAAAAATAAGTGTGTAGATTATCTATCTCCAAAATGTTATTTGGATTTTTCATTGTAGTTTGGTATTCAGAGGCTGGAACATTTTTACGTTTTTTCTCAGTCTCATACTTTTTCATAACTGCTTTATTAGATTTAGCGATTTCTCTCATTTTTTTTACAGCTTCTCTTTGTTCTGCAGTTTTTCTAGCCATCTCTATCACCTACCTTTTCATTTTAGGGTCAAACGCATCACGTAAGCCATCACCAACAAAGTTAAATCCTAACACTGTAACTAAGATACAAAGTCCTGGTGGTAACCACATAAAAATGTATTCTCTTAAGATTATTGTATCACTAACAACGTTAACCATATTTCCCCAAGATGCAAATGGGAATGGTACTCCAATTCCTAAATAACTATATGCCGCCTCTGTAAGGATAACGCTACCCATACCCATTGTTGCTACAACTATTAATTGTGGCATTACGTTTGGAACAAGGTGTTTTACAATTCTTTTGATTGGGTGAATCCCTGTTGCTTCTGTTGCTACCATAAATTCTTGCTCTCTAAGACTCAAAATCTGCCCTCTAACAAGTCGCGCTACACTCGCCCAACCCATTAGACCCATTACTAATGTCAGCCAGTATATTTTTTGTGTTTGTGGTATGCTATACGCTATTAGTAATGAACTTATTATTAACATTATCGGAAGTGTTGGCAAACAATATATTACATCTACTAGACGCATTATAAGGTTATCCACCTTTCCTCCAAAATATCCGGCTATACCGCCAAGTGTAACTCCTAGTGTTATTTGGAAAAATACTACTACAAATCCGATTGTAAGAGAAATTCTTCCGCCATACATAAGTCTTGTAAATATATCTCTACCATCTTTATCAGTACCTAAAAGGTGTGTGCGTGATGGAAATTGTTTATTTGCAATTGTTACACCAGACCCTGCTGGGTCATACCCTTTTGTATCCTCAGAACTAAACTCCTCACCTTCTGCCGTAAAGTAAAACATTGTATATTCCCCATAAGGTGAAAAGACTGGTCCTACAAACGAAAACAAAAACATTCCTAATAATATAAATACCCCAACTATCGCAAGTTTATTTCTTAAAAAACGCTTTCTTACCAATTGCCCCGGTGTTACAACTTTTTCTAAATTTATATCCTTCGCCATTTTTGCTCCCCCCTTACTTCAGTCTTACACGTGGGTCAACAACGCCGTAAAGCACGTCAGATACCAGTGTTCCTACTAATGTTAATGCTGCCATAAATAGAGTTGAGCCCATTATGTATGGGATATCTCCACCTCTTAATGCTGTTAATGCGGTATTACCTATACCGTCAATTCCAAATATTCCCTCTGTTATCATTGAACCAGAGAATAGTCCAGGAATCATTCCGCCTAAAATTGTTACTATAGGTATTAACGTATTTCTAAATGCATGTTTGTAAACTACTTTACTTTCGCTAAGCCCTTTTGCACGAGCTGTTCTAATATAATCTTCATTTAATACTTCTAACATATTAGTACGGCAATAACGCATAAGTCCCCCAATACCAAGAACAGTTAAAACCATAACTGGTAACACAAGGTGTTTTGCCATATCTAACATAAGTGCAAATCCTTCATAATCCATACGTGCTGTTTTCATACCTGATAAAGG
>MDSQ01000050.1_pt1 | contig 24633 bp, 25 predicted proteins | sample 1008251 | NCBI WGS metagenome assembly MDSQ01 (sample SAMN05526597, study PRJNA338239) | gut metagenome | isolation source: Hindgut content | host: Naso unicornis | place: Saudi Arabia: Red Sea | collected 2016-05
TTTATGGTTTTGTTCTAATATTAATAATGATAGTGATGACACCTAAAACACACAAAGACTTCACAAAACTAATATTTCTATTAATTGTAGTAACAGTTTCCATATTAATATTAAAGCTAGTTCCTGGTTTATTTTCTCCTAATTAATATTAGTTATTAGGCATTCCACAAAGTTGGTGTGGGCTGTACTTATATGATAAATCGAAAGAATTAGAGGATACCTTATGACGATACTTATGAACCAGATTAGCAAATATTCTATATGTTCAAGATATAAAAAAAGTGCTAACCAAAACGGTCAGCACTTATTTTTCGTATTTCCAGTTATTCCACACTAAATGCGGTATATACATAGAGTTTGTTATAATTATTGGCCTTTAATTTTAGAAGAATAAAACGTTAATCCTAATTCTAAAACTGCAAGCATCGTTCCCACTATAAGCAATCCTTTAAACGGTAAGTAAACTTCTGGTGAAAATACATCAGCAAGCCATAATGGGATATAATTAGAAATAACACATAGTGAATATTTAACTATATTTACCCTAGCATTAATTGCGCCAGTGCGCCTTAAAGATGATACTATTACTGCCTGAACTACAGTAAACACAACCGAAATACCGATAGCGACAAATATAAAAGTCACAAGTGCACCGACTGAAGTATAAACTAGCCCTGTAAGTTCCATTAATGCAAAATATATAATTAATATTAATATAGCCGAAACAATACCAATAGCCATAAATCTTTTACCTTTACTTGAATTATCCATTGCGCCCCCTCCTTTTCATGTAATTATATCAAATCCAAAGTTTTATTACAATACGCTTGTTTTAAATTTGTTAACCTTTTTGTTGTTATATATTTCCTAAGCGTTATTACTGACATAATGATACATAATCTTTGTACAAATATATTAGTATTTATGTATTAAAACTATAGCATTATTATTACCTACATGATATAATTAAGTAACAATAAAGGGGGAATGTATTATGTTAGTTAAAAATATTATGATTTCAGTAGACAAACTTACAACACTAAACTTATCTGATACAGTAGAGCAAGCGATTTCAACTATAAATTCACACAATTTACTATCGCTGCCAGTAGTTAAAGATAAAAAATTTATCGGCATTATTTCCAAGCAGTGTCTTTACGCTGATTACTTCCAACAAGAGCAATCTAAAGAAGATTTTTTAAAGCGACCTATTTCTGAGTTTATGAAAACTAGTATTTCTACTGTTTATAAAGATGATTTAGTTGAAACTGCTGTGCATATGCTAAACGCAAAAAACTTACAGTTTATTCCTGTTCTTAACAGTAAGGACGAGTTTGCTGGGATTATTACTCATAAAGCAGTATTTAGTACATTAACTAACGTATTTGGATTTGGACATACTAGGATGGTTGTTACTACACATGATATGAAGGGGCGACTTGCTAAACTTGCAGATATAATTTATAAGCAAGGCGGAAATATCATAAGTATAGTTGAACTAGACATAGAGGTTATGGACTTACGCCAAATTGTATTAAGGGTTGATGTGGAAAACGTTAAGAAGCTTTCTAAAAAGCTAGAAGAAAATGGTTTTAGAGTTAGACGTATTGATGAAATTTAAATACAAAATGTTTAAGAGCCACAAACTGTAAAAAGTCTGTGGCTCTTTTTTTTACCCAATTTGAGTCATTTGATAAATAATTCTATCTTCTACAAACTCACCTGTAGCTGCGCGGTATGCTTGAATATGCGCGCTATTATTATGCGCATGCCAATCTTCTTTTGTCTCCCAAGCTTCAACCCAAATGAATGCTCTAGAATCTTCATTATCTTGGTGCAGATTGTAGTATACACAACCTTTTTCTTGTGTAGTAGGAGGGATTAGTTTTAACATCTCCTCTTTTACGAAATCCGCGTGCTCCGGCATAACAATAATTTTTGCTACGATAGTTAAATTAGCCATAATGGCCTCCTTTAAAAATTTTTTTGGCTCTGTTAACATTAACAGCTCCTTTTTTTACTAGATTTTAATATATTGACTGCGTAAAATCAAGGTTCCCTATTAAATAAAAACATATAAAATGCTGCTGCAAATATTATTATATAACCCAAAATACTTATAAAATCAGGTAGTACTCCAAACACTACCCAACTAATTAACGCTGCAAAAACTACGTTGGTATAATCGAAGATTGAAATTTCCTTAGCTGGAGCAAATTTATAGGCTAGTGTTATACAAAATTGGCTTATTGTAGCACACACTCCGGCTAATAACAATAAAACCAATTGAGTTAATGTCATTGGTTTAAAAAAGAATAGTAAGTAAGGCAATAAAAATAAACTTGATAATGTGGAAAACACAAATACAGTAGTATAGTAAGGTTCGCTTTTACCTAAACTTCGCAAACATGTATATGCTGCACCAGCACTAAGCGCACCTAACATAGCGACTATTCCCGGAAAGATGTCCGCATTAAAGCCAGGCTTGATAATTAACAGTGCGCCGAAAAACGCTATTATTATAGTTATCGCTTGTTTTATATGTACTTTTTCATGCAAAAATATATACGAAAAAATAATTACAAATAGCGGTGATAGCTTATTAATCATATTTGCATCAGATAAAACCATATTATCTATTGCATAAAAGTTAAATACAACTCCTATAGTTCCAGCTATCGACCTTAACAATAATAATTTACGGCTACTCTTTTTCCCAAAAAAGCTTGCTTTATGCTTATATACTAAAATTCCAGCAGTAAAGGGGCCTACTATATTTCTAAAAAACGCTTTTTGTATGCTAGGCAAATCGCCTGCTAATTTTACGAACATTGCCATTAAGGCAAATCCAAATGCGGCTATTAAAATAAAAATTATCCCTTTAGTTTTATTCGATAATCTATTGTCCATGACTGTTCTCCTTAACTTTGTATGCTCATTTATAAATTATATACTCTCGGTTGCGTGAACTACCCCCACTTATAGAAGTGGGGGCTTCTTGGGAAGTATTTGCTTTTACTAGCCAAATATATTTACCAAGCTCTACGGGTAGTCCCTACCCTGATAATTTGTTTGTTATACAGCTAGTTTTAATAGATTTTTACTAGCATTTATATCCCTGTTGTGGACTGTTTTACAACTAAGACACTCCCATTCACGTACAGATAAATCCTTAGTTTCACTATTTTGATAACCACAATTTGAACATAATTGGCTACTAGCGAAAAATCTAGGTGCTATTACAAGTTCCCTATCGTACCATTTAGCTTTATATTCCAACATAGTTCTAAATTTACTCCAGCTTACATCACTTATTGACTTAGCTAATTTACGGTTTTTCATCAAATTTTTTACTGCTAAATCTTCTATAACTATAACTTGGTTTTCGTTTATTAGTTGTGTAGATACTTTATGCATATTATCTTTTCTTTGATTTTTTACCTTTTCGTGTAATTTAGCTACTTTTATTCTAGCTTTATTTCGATTTTTACCACCTTTTTGCTTTCTTGATAATTCTCGTTGTGCTTTTGCTAATTGTTTTTCTGCTTGTCTTAGATACTTAGGGTTTTCAAATACTTCCCCATTTGATGTAATAGCAAAATCTTTAATCCCTAAATCTATACCTACTTGCTTATTGCTTTTAGGTAGAGGAGTAATAACCTGTTCCGTTAATATTGAAATATAATACTTGCCACTTGGATTTTTAGAAATTGTAACAGATTTGATAACGCCTTGTATTTCTGTGTGTATTTTCAATTTTACGAAACCAACTTTTGGTAACTTAATTTTATTATCTTCAATTCTAATAGAACCTTTTTGATTATTAGTAGTATACGATTTATGGTTATCTCTTTTGGTTTTGAACTTAGGAAATCCACTACCTGAAAAGAAATTTTTATACGCAACCCTTACCTGTAATTGTGCATTTGCTAAAGCTAAACTATCTACCTCTTTGAGAAATTCAAATTCAGATTTATAGGACGCAGGTGTATTTAACTTGGATTTTTTGTGTTCTTTATAATAATCAATCCCGTCACCTAAAATCTTATTGAATATAAGCCTAGCGCAACCAAATGTCTTATTAATCAATATCTCTTGTTCTTTAGTAGGATACAACCTAAATTTATAAGCCTTATTTTGCACTAGATTTACCTCCTTGACCTTGATTTTCTATATACTTTTTTAGGACTTCAATAGTAACACCACCAGTAGTTATTAAGCAGTAACTCCTAGTCCAAAAATATTCTTTCCATAATTTTTGTTTAATTACAGGGAACTCTTTTTTTATTAACCTGCTACTTGCACTTTTATAAGCGTTAATAAATTTAGATAATTCACTATTAGGATGAGATTTGAACAAGATATGCACATGGTCTTTATCGTGTTTCCATTCCTCTAAACTTATATTGTAGCTAGGTGCTATATATTCAAATATTTCTTTAAGTCTAGTTGAAATATCATCATTCAATACTTGCCGTCTATACTTAATGACTAATATTAGATGATAATTCAAGCTAAATACTGAATGTTTATTAGTGTCTAAAATCATTGTAATTGTTACCTTTCATCTTGATATACTGATTATAATAAGAATGATTTATAATGTCAAGATATATTTATAGGCAATTCATCTCACCACCTAAAGAGGTGGGAGAATTCTTGCCTTTTCCAGTTAAAATCTATACAATCTATACATTATATGGTAAAATAGCTCAAAGAGAATACATATTTCTTTAATATAACTAGGATGTGACAATATGAGTAATAAGTTAGAACCACAAAAAGTAAACGCAATAATTCACCGTATACTACAGTTAGAAGCACAAAATTTACGAACACAAGAAAATTCGCGAACAAAGATGATTGATAAGATAATTAATGAGATTAAGGAGGAGCTTGAATGTTACTAAAGAAGTTAACCTTAGAGAATTTCAGGCAGTTTAATGGTAAGCAAAGCATTGAATTTAGTACTGATAAAACGAATAATGTTACTGTTGTGTTAGCGGAAAATGGTACGGGAAAAACTACATTAGCGCAGTCGTTTCGGTGGGTGTTATATGAAAAGACTGATTTTAAGGCTAAAAAGTTAATAAATGCTTCTTTAGCAGAACGCTTGGAGGTAGGAAAGAGTGTGACTGTAGCGGTGACATTAGAGTTAACTCATAGTAACATTGATTATACTATAAAAAGAGAGCAAAAATATACGAAGGCCACTAAAGAGTTAAAGGTGGAACCTAGTCGCCTTACTATGTCAAAGAACACAGGGGTAAAACAGGTGATGTTAACTCCAGCTCAGGCTAAGCTTGAAATTAAACGTATTCTTCCTGATAATTTATCGCGATATTTCTTTTTTGATGGTGAGCGTATTGAGAGGATGGGGCGTGAATTAGAAAGTGATAAATCTAACAAGGATTTTTTAGATGCGGTGAGAGGGTTGTTAGGATTAAATACGTTAGCTGAGGCTATAGACCATTTAGGAACTAACCGAGGTACGGGAGTTATAGGGAAATTAGAGCGTAGGATAGATGATAGAAGTAATGCAAAAATTAAAACTCTTGGTGAGACTATTAAAGAAAAGGAAGCAATCAAAATTGATACTGAAACGAAGATGAGGGAGCTTGAAGAGCAAAGGGAGAGGTTTATTCAGTCGGAGAAAGAGTTATCTAACCAATTACAGCAGTTTGAAAGCATTGCAGACTATGAGGTGGAAGCTAAAAAATTTATTGATGAAATTGATAAGATAAAAATACGGCAGCAGGAGTTAACACAAAAAATTTTAAAAACTTTTGCTACTAATGCATTGAATTATTTAGCTAAACCACTTCATACTAATGCGACTGAAATGCTAAAACAGGAGCAAATGGCTGATACAGGTATTCCGGAGTTGCATTCTAAAACTGTGAAGTATTTGATTGATAGAAGGCGGTGTTTGTGTAATCAGGTTTTAGAGGAAGGGAGTAAGGAATTAGCACAATTGTTAGAGTTACTGCATTATGTGCCGCCTAAAAGTATTGGTTCGCAAATTAAAGATTTTATTAGCAGCACGGAAATCTATTCGCAAACTAGGGTGAATTTGTTTAATGAAGTGGATGATTTATTTAAGGACATTATGATGAATGATGAGCGGATTGAGGATTTGGAGCTAAGGTTGAATGAGTGTAATAAGTATATCATTAATAATGGAGAAGTAGCAACTATAAAAATTCAAGAGCAAGATACTATTGAAAATAGAAAGTCAGTTGAAAATCAGCTTAGAACGTTAACCCAAATTCAACAGGAGGCAGAAATTATTATTCGGGAGCTTGAAGCACAGCGCGAAAATTTACTTACTTTAGATAAAGAAAATCTGCAATATAGGCTTTACAGAGAGTATGCTAAAGCGGTTAGAGAGAAGATTGTAGATTCTTATGGTAAAAGAGAAATTGAAATTAGACAGGAGTTAGAAATAACTATTAACGAAATTTTTACTACTATATACGATGGACAAATGTCAATTGAATTAGATAACAAATATAGAGTGAGTGTTGTGGTAGCGGATGTTAAGGACAGTGTGGAAAAATCAACAGCACAAAGCATTTCGGTAATTTTAGCGTTTATTGCAGGTGTTTTAAAGATGGCTAAAAAACGAGCGGATGGACATTCGGCAGAAAACAATATCGTTTCAGAACCTTATCCATTAGTGATGGATGCGCCTTTATCGGCTTTTGATAAGCGTCGTATTAAAAATGTTTGCACAGTATTACCTCAAATCGCTGAACAAGTTATTATTTTTATTAAAGATACAGATGGAGAGTTAGCGGAACAACATATGAATGATATTATTGGGAAACGGTTATTTTTACAAAAATCTAATGAGACCAATACTTTGATAAAAGGTAGGTAGTAACATGGTGATAGTAGACGAGAGAGATTATATATTTTATGGTAAGCATGCCAAAATGGTTAGAGCTTTAAGTACGTATTTTGATGTGCAAAATAAATATAGATTTTTTGAAAACGACTTACAAATCTATATTTTAGCGCCTATTGTAGGGGTATTGTATAATAGAGTAGCACCTATTAGTAAAGATGATGCGATGATGGTTGCTATTGCGCTGCAAGATTTAAATGCACAAAAAGTACAAATCGCATATAATTTTAAATTGATTATGTTGGTGATTGATAAGGAGAGTTTGTGTTCTAAAGAACGTGTGGATAGAGCTTTTAGTGGTTATTATGACCCTGTTCAAAAGGGGGTTATGGTGGAGAGGTATAATGAGTATGTTAGAGGGGGTGTGGAAGTTTTGCATGAGAAATTGATTGTTAACTCTGATGGGGATTATATGCAAAGTTTATATAAGTTTTTGTTTGAGTTAAACAATCGCTACTATAAAGAGTTGTCTTCTGAAGAAATTGTTGCGATGGCCATGTCGTATGATTATTAGAAAACCCCACAAAAGTTAATTTTGTGGGGTTGTTTTTAGTTTAGAATAAATCGATTTCCATAGTTGCAGATGTAAAATCGCTCTTCTTAGTAGGGTCTGTACCTGTTACATAAGTTAATTCATTATTTTTTATTGAAAAGTTTAAAAGCATTTCATCATCCGCTAGCTCTAGCTCTGCAAGCACTTCGGAAGTATCATCGCTAATGCTATAAGCCATAATTTGAGTAGGAGTATTATAATATAAATAATCGCCACTTCCATCAAAGCCAGTAAAGTTGTTAAGCCAATAGTAACCTTCGCCAGCAGGCCAAACGACTTCACTTAAAACTTCATTTATAACTGTAGTTTCACCAGTCGCAGTGTTAATTGTGTTAATCGAACCTGCAGTAGTATCCATATAGTAAGCTTGTCCGCCAGAAAATACAAATGGTGAAGAAGTTAATGTAAAGCGGTCTTCAAACTGAGTGTTAGTTGCTTTAGGGACAGTGTCTGTCCAGTCGTCTATTAAATTTTTATATGTATCTTCATTTTGCTCCATCTTTCGTTCATTGCTAATCATAAAATTTGAATGGTCAGAGTGCCCAATCATATTAGGAGTAGGGTCTGCCCACGTAAAGTCTATATTATACCACTCGCCTTCATACTCAACCATATTCCATGTATGGTTTATATCATATGATTCAACTGATACGTTAGCAATGCCAAGTTCGTTTAGTACAAGTTTTGCAAGGTTAGTATAAGCCTGGCATATACCTTTACCCGTGCTAACAAGACGAGCTGAATCTGAGATTTCTAAAGTTGTGTCATATTCGTAGTTTGTAGCTAAGTAATCATTTAAAATTAACATTTTATCCAGATTAGTAGCCCCTTCGTGCGTTAACTCAACAATTTTATTTACTTCATTATTAAGCAGGTTATAATAGTGGTCATAATTTTCTTGTAAAACTTCATCATAATAAGGGGTTAAGGTTGCTAACTTACCCGTTCTAGAGCTGTAAGAATAGCTTATATCTCCTATAACATGGAACAACTGCAATTCATCAAAAAGTAAGGTTCTATACTGTTTTGCGAATTCGTCTATATCATCTATATTAATGTTAAAATTGGATAAATCGATAGTTGTGTCCCCAGCCATTAAAGCGTTAAATATCATGTCTTCTAGGTTAGCATCTAGCTGAGTAGCTTCACTAGCATAAGTTGGAGTTGTTAATTCCACTGGTACAGTTGCGGCTAACATTACTGCGGCAATTACTAATGATTTATATTTTTTTAATATTTTCATAGTGACCCCCCTGATATTTGATAGTTTTTATATTTGGTATTTATAGTTCTATTATATTACAAATTTCGTCAAAAATCAATATAAACATTTAACAAATAGTTAATCATTAAGACGTAACATTACAGCTAAACTTACTAAATGGATTGTTTTATATACTTTAATCTAATTTTAACTATAATTTAATAGAACTAAGTGGGTAAATTTAACATTGCTTTTTTATACTTAACTTATCAATCGAATTAAGGAGGCATCGCACAATGTATGCACAAGAAACTTTAAAAGCTTCAAAAGCTTCAAAGGTTAAATCATTAGCTAAACCTAAGATAAAATTATCACCAGTTGAACCTTATTTATATTTAGTTCCGTCGTTTATTATATTTATAACATTTGTATTTTATCCATTTATAAATACAATTTACGTTAGTATGTACACAACCGACTTAAGAGGGCGAGTTAAAGACTTTGTAGGGTTACAAAATTTTATTGATTTATTTAATTCACCAGCGTTTTATAACTCTATCACAATTACATTTAAATTTGTATTAATGATTGCTTTTCCATCTGTACTAATAGCTTTTATATTAGCTTTATTAGCTAATAACAAGTTAAAGGGAAATCGGATTTATGAAACAATGTTTTCATTACCTATGGCAATCGCCTCAGCACCTGCTACGGCATTTTGGTCTATGGCTTTTAATCAAACTAATGGAATAATCAATTATGTTTTGGGGCAAGAAATTCAGTGGTTAACTAATCCAGACTACGCTCTTATAGCGGTTAGCATCGTTACAGTCTGGTTAAGTATAGGATTTAATTTTATATTTTTAACTGTAGGACTTAGAAACATACCTACAGAATTAATTGAGAGTGTATCAATTGATGGCGCAAATTATTTACAAAAATTTAGGTATATATATTTGCCACTAATTTCGCCGCAGATGTTTGTAGTAGTATTTATTAATGTAATAGGTTCATTTCAAGCTTTTGGTCAGATTAAACTGTTAACAGAAGGAGGGCCTGGAGATTCTACTAACGTATTAGTATATTCAATTTACCAAGAAGCGTTTAAATACGGCAGATTTGAGGTGGCGTGTGCACAAGCTTTAGTGTTATTTGTGATTATGCTTTGTGTTACATTGTTACAATTTAAATTTGAGAAAAAGGTGGTTCATTATGACTAAGCAAAAATTAACTAACTTTACATTATCTATCACATGTCTAATAGTAGGACTAATAATTATGTTTCCAGTGATTTATGCTACGTCTTTAAGCTTTATGGACTCATCGGAAATAACACAGTATCCACCTAAATTAATTTCATCATCTCCTACGTTAGATAATTATAAAGAAGCATTTGAAACAGTACCATTAATGAGATTTATGACTAACAGCTTAGTTATGTCAGTGGGAATTACAGTTGGGCAAATAATTACAGCTAGTTTGGCTGCGTTTGCATTTGTATTTTTTGAATTTAGATTTAAAAAAATCTTATTTTTAATGGTATTATCTACAATGATGATACCGGGGGAGGTTACAATAATATCAAACTTCTTAACGATAAGCTCGTGGGGATGGAATGATACGTTGCATGTATTAATAATTCCATTTATGACATCAGCTATGGGGATATTTTTAATCAGACAATATTATTTAACAGTTCCAAAAGAGTTACTAGAGGCAGCTAGAATAGATGGATGCACTAATTTTAAATTTTTTATCAAAATTTTATTGCCAATATCAACACCAGTTATAGCATCTCTATCAATTTATTCATTTATAGGTGCGTGGAACCAATATTTGTGGCCACTGTTAACGATAAATGACACGGCAAATAGAACAGTACAAATTGGAATAACTATGTTGCAATCGGAGTCGGCAAGTAAAGCTGTAATTTTAGCAGGTTCTATAATTATATCAATCCCTACGATAATAGCGTTTGTAATAGGGCAGAGATTATTAGTAGAAGGCATGACATCGGGTGCGGTAAAAGGATAATAAGAATAAGGAGAATAACATGAAAAAATTAGCGTCATTATTACTTTTAGGAATTACAACACTATCAATGTTAACAGGATGTAGCTCATCAGCAGACCAAACAGCTTCAGCAACAAGTACGGCTGTTGACTTGGTATTTTGGCACTCAATGAGTGGTACAGCTGGAACTGCTATTGATGAATTAGTAGAACAGTTTAACAATTCTCAAGATGAGATTACAGTAAAAGCAGAGTATCAAGGGGCTTATGATGATGCATTAACCAAGTTAAAAAGCTCTGCATTAGGCAATTCGGGGCCAGATATTATGCAGTTATATGATATAGGAACGCGTTGGATGATTGATAGTGGTTATGCGTTAGTGTTACAGGATTTGGCAGATGGGTATGATTTTAGTAGCATTGAAGAAAACATTTTAGAGTATTACATAGTGGAAGGTCAAGTTCACTCTATGCCATTTAATACTTCAACACCAGTGTTATATTATAATAAAACTGCGTTTGAGCAAGCCGGTTTAGACCCTGAATCACCTCCAACTAGCTTAGAAGAAATTTTGGAGTATAGCGAATTACTAACTGGGGATGGTAAATATGGTTTTTCAATGCAAGTATACGGTTGGTTTTTTGAACAGTTTTTAAATAAAATGCAATTAGACTATGTGGACCAAGGCAATGGTCGTGATGACTCGGCTACGCAAGTTGTGTTTGATAACAATGACGGTGCGCGAGTTGTGTTCCAAACTTGGAAAGATATGATTGATAGCGGATATGTTGTTAATTATGGTCAAGATGGAACAGCAGTAATTGAATCGTTTGCATCTGGAAATATTGCAATGACTGTTGGAACAACAGCTTCGCTACCTACTGTAATTGCATATGTTGGAGATGCGTTTGAATTAGGCGTGGGATATTATCCGAGTGTAAATGCAGATGATAAAGGTGGAATTTCAATTGGCGGAGGCTCCTTATGGGCTATGGATAAAGGAAGTGACGTTAAAGCTGACGCTGCGTTTGAATTTATTAAGTTTATGGTAGAGCCACAGTCGCAATTAATATGGTCTCAAGCTACTGGATATTTTTGTGTTAATACAGAAACTTATAAACTTCCAGAAATGATAGACTTTTTAGAAGCTAACCCACTGTTTGCAGTTGCGATTAATCAGCTACAAGAATCTAATAACGAAGCGGGCGCAGTTTTGGGAGTGTTTACAGAAGCTAGAGATGCATTTGAAGAGAATTTAGAAAAAATTATTAGTAATGAACTAAGTGTGGATGAGGCAGTGGAAAGATTAACTACCACTGTTAACGTAGCAATTAAAAGATATAACGCTTCGGCGAATTAAGGAGATTTTATATGATTAATTATGCACACCGTGGGGCGAGTTATGACTTCCCTGAAAACACTATGTTAGCATTTAGAGAAGCTATTATTGCTAATGCAGATGCTATTGAACTAGACGTTCATAAAACTTTAGATAATAAATTGGTAGTTATTCATGATGAGGATGTACAAAGAACTTTCAAAGGTAAGGGTTTAGTAGCAGATATGACATTGGAACAAATTCAGCAGTTAAAATGCCGTAGCAAAGCTTTTGAGGATAATTTAGAATGTAGAGCGCCAGAGTTAGAACAGGTTATGTTGTTAGTTAAAAACCATGGATTAAAATTAAATATCGAGCTTAAAACTGATGTAATTCAATATGATGGGATAGAAGCGGATGTTGTAAATTTAGTACAAAAGCACGATATGGTTGAAAGCGTAATTATATCTAGTTTTAATGGAAATTCAATTAAGAAAGTAAAAGAGCTAAATAGCAACATTAAAACGGGATTTTTATATGGTATGCCACAAAAAGACATCGTGCAAAAGGCTAAAGATTTAAATGCAGATGCACTGCATCCTTCTATAATGGGAGGAGTTAACGCTGAGTATATGGCGGCAGCTAAAGAAGCAGGATTAGAAGTGAATGTATTTTTCGTTAACGATATTCATCATATGCGCAAGTTAGTAAGTTTGGGAGTGGATGGAGTATTTACTGATTACCCTGAATTGTTTAATGAAATTTTAGCAGAATAATAAGCCGTAGCTTTAACTACGGCTTTTTTTACTAATCACTATGTGCGGTTAAATAACCTAGTAATTCTAATTCCAGCTCTGCTAGCATCTTATTATATTTGCAAATAGTTATTATCATATCATAAGGAATAAGTCCTCGGCATAAATAAATTAACCACATTTCAAGCTCCGAAGTTGTATGAATGCCAGTGTTAGCAAACTCTTGTGCTTTGTCAGTATTTTTATATTTTTGGATTAATGTATATAAATCAATAAACACACTGGCCTTGTTAGTATTAGGCATCGCATTTAATGAACCGTTTTTTGTATTAACTTGGCATGGAATATAATGACCTATTACTTCGCCATGGGTTAAATCGCCTAATGAAACTGTACTTAACCATATCGATACCATTTCACATGCTTGTTTATTTTTATTAAGAGCAGCAAAGTATATTTCATTAAGTATGCGAACATCTTGCTTAGTACTTAAGGTACTTAAATTTAATATAATCTTCCGTTTAGCAACTGGCAACTCTTCCTCTAAATAAAGCTCTAGTATAGTTTCGCTATCATTAAGTCTATCGTGAGATATATTGTATTCAGCAGTTATCTCAACTGGGTTTGATATAGGCTTAATGAGTTGGTTAGCAAATAGTAGGGCAAGAAACTTTTCAATATATTTGGGATTATATTTATTACCGAAAATATATTGAAATATATCGTCGTTAGTGACTTTTACATCTTTAAGCCGAATGTGCTGCGCTTTACCATTCTCATCTACATGTTGCACTAACGTTAAATACAAGCTTTCCGCATATATACGGTCTAATTCCGCAAGTCCCGTGGTAGTGCTAATAACATTTTTTGATTGGGATTGAACAAATAATTCCTTTATTTTGTTTTTCACTAATTATCCCTCCACTTTTTTATAGTTATCATAACATTCATATTAAATCATTTACAGGGCTTTTTAACTGGAAATTGTGCATAGATTATAAGAAAGGAACTTAGGTGGTGAATAAATTGGTTGGAAAGTTTTTAGGTTACAAACATAATGCTTTAAATAATAATGGTACCAGTTTAAAGGTGGCTGAAAAAAGTCCGCCGGATGTATTATACCATGGTAGTGCAGCAAAGTTTTGTGGGAGTGTTGAATCTATGGGTCTTATTGCTATGGGCAGGCAGCAAGTTCATTTGTCTAGCAATGTAGCCACTGCGATTGAATCGGCTAAACGTCATGGCGCGGTCGTTGTTTACGTTGTGGATTGTAATTCTATGGTTCGCGATGGCTATAAGTTTTATTTGTCAAAAGATAATGTTTGGATGACTGAGACTGTTCCTATTCAGTATTTAAGACTTAATATTGGTTTTTAAATGAAATAAGCCTCTCCAGTAAAGTTTTGGAGAGGCGTTATTTAATATGTAATATTTAAGGTCAAAGCAATTGGCCTGAATAATAATGTATATATGCGAAATTATATAAAAAATATGGCGGAGGCATTTACGGAAGAAATGCCTCTAACTGATTGCGGCCAAATTGTAAGTTTATACCAATATATTTATAGTTGGCTCCATAGTAGGATTTGTGTTATTAGAATTTGCTTCCGTTGCGTTCGTATTATTAGAATTAGTTTCTGTTACATTCGTATTATTAGCTCGTGTTACATTTGTATTATTAGCGGTTGTATTATTAGCTTCTGTATTATTAACTTCTGTTGTAGCAGCAGTTGTACCGTTATCTGACGTTGCACTAGAACCAGTAGACATATTAGCGAATTCTTCAGTTTGTTTAAAATTATTTATCTCGTCTGATGTCGCTTTCATACGCATAGTTAGTAAATGGGTTTTATCTATCTTTTCACTAGTTGTTAGGTCGCCAGCACCTTGAACTTGCATAGAAGCACCTAGCAACATGCTCATAGATGTGCTTTCTATCATTCTTACCTCTTCTTGAGTAGTTGCCATCTCAAGCCTTTGTTTTACCATCTCCCTTTCTTGCTCCACTAAAGCTACTTTTTGATATAAATCCGGGGCCGCATTTTTAAGTAACTCTTTCTCCTCAGGAGTGACTTCTTGTCCAGACATGATTTTAGAGTAAACCTCTTGAACTTTTGAACTTTCTTCTGTTGCTTTAAAATCGTCTCGTGGAGTATATTGAATTTCGTGTTTATCTGTAGCTTGTTTATCTATTGCTTGTTGTTGGTCAGGGCCAAGAGTGTTTTGTACTTTAGTACCACTCATATGTCCTGCTATATTCATTGTGTTTTTTGAAAGTATATTATCATCATTAGCCATATTAACTCTGATTCCTGTTGTCATAAAAATTCCTCCAATTATATCCCGTATTTTAACATTAAAAATATATACATTAAGACATAAATAACCTTTTGTTTTGATATAAATAATCTTATTTTTTTTTTTTTTTTTAAAATATGATAAATATTCAATTATCTATATGATATATATCGACTTAAAATGAGTTTACTTTACCCATGATTTTAAGCAATATTTGCTAAATTTTTAGTTATAAATCAAGAAATACATTTACGGCACTATGTAAAGCAGATGTTTTATATGTTTAACAAGGCTAAATTCATGCGTAAATAAGGGGTCGTAGCATTTAATACTACAACCCCTTTTACTATTTAATCTTCTTTAATTGGACAAGACAAAAAACCAAAGTACCAGCAAGAACGCAATTAATAACAACCTTTCTAAGATTATTAGTTTTATTAGTAATCTCCACCTGCGCCTCCGAAAGCTCCACCGGCTTATGAGTTTTAAATGCTAAAATCGTAGTAGGAGGCTTATTATCCCCCATACAATTAACTACCACACTAGCAGGGAGCGCATTTTCTTCAATACTTATCTTACTCCACTGCTCCGTCGTTCCAGCAAAATAAATATCAGTCAAATTCTTGCACTCAATAAAAGCTAAACTAACAATAGAATTAACACTACCAGGTATTTCTATAGAACTTAAACTAGTACATAAAGTAAAAGCCCCATTTTCTATAGTAGTAATAGTACTAGGCAACTGTACATAAGCCAAATCACTACAATTGTAAAACGTAGCTTCCTTAACGCTAGTTACTCTGCTCGGAATTGTAACAGCACTTAACCTTGTGCAATTGTAAAATGCATGCTCTTCAATATTAGTAATACTATTAGGTATTTCTATGGATATTAAATTATGGCATCCGGCAAACATAGAATAACTAATATTATTAATGCTATTTGGCAACGAAATTTCCGTTAAACTAGTGCACACAGCAAATGCCCCATCGCTAATTGTTTGTATGCTGTTAGGGAGTTCAATAGATTTTAGATTATAGCATCTCCAAAAAGCTCCTATTCCAATGCTCGTAACACTATTTGGAATTGTAACCTCGGTCAACTGCGTACACTTTTTAAAAGCATAGTCGCCTATAGTTGTAACCGCTATATCGTTTATAATACTTGGGATAATTGCTGAAGTAATTGTTTTTTCTGAAGTCACTATAGTGCCGTCTTTAAATAAAATTTTTCCGTCTTTAATGCTATCAATATTAATTATTTCATTAGTATGTATTAGATTGTCTTTAGTATGTTTGTCGTTAAATTCATACATAAATACATCGCTCCCTTACTTTTAACGCTGCCCCGCTTAAGTAGTGAGGCAGCTGATTTAGTTATTCTTTTTTCGGCTTAGATTTTTTAGAGTAAAAAGCGCTTCCTACAGCTACTGAGACTAATAAACATAATACTATAATAAATGTTGTAGAGCCAGCAGCCTCTTCTTCTGGAGTATCTTCAATAACTTCATCCTCAACTAACGGTACCTCTTCTTCTACAGTTTCGTCTGCTACAGTTTCATCTGGTATATCCACAATGTCCGTGGCTGTCATATTTACTATATAATCTGGCACAATAATCTCATCTGGTAATATACTTTCATAATTGATTTGAGCACTCGCTGGTATAGCGTTAACTGCTATTTCGATTTCTCCCCAATCACTTTCTAGCCCACTATAATATACGTTAATTAAATTATCGCATAAATAAAAAGCATATTCGTCTATAACTTTTACAGTGTCTGGAATGGCTACAGCCATCAAACTAGTACATGACCAAAAAGTCGCTTCGCCTATAGACTCAATCCCAGTTGGAATATCTATTGCAGGTAAGCTAATACATTCGTAAAATGCTCCATTCCCAATTTTAGTTATATTTTCTGGAATTGTAATATCCATTAAGTTACTACAACTTCCAAATGAAGATTCGCCTATTGTAGTTAAATTTTCAGGTAGCGTAATTGTCTCAAGTCCAGTACACCCTCCAAATGCAGCATCTTTAATATCTGTAACTCCTTCAGGGATGTCTATTGCTGATAAACTGGTACATCCTAAAAACATTCCTGTGGTAATTTCGTTTAAACTAGAAGGTAATGTTACTGAAGTTAACCCTGCACAGCCTTCAAAAATATATCCACCTAATGTAGTTACACTTTCTGGAATTACAACATCTGTTAAGTGTATACAATTAAATAATATCGCGTTTCCTATTGTTGTTACGCTATCTGGGATTATAATTTCTGGTAGCGCGTGGCAATCTAAAAATGCTCCATTACGAATTGTAGTAACACTATCAGGTATATTGACTTCTTTTAATTCTACGCAACCTTGGAATGCATATTCCCCTAAAGTTATTATATTATTAGGTATTTCAATTTTAGTTAGATTTTGGCAATTGTAAAAAGTCGTAGCTGGTATTTCATCTATTTGTGTTGGAATGTTTACATCTGTTAAACTGTTACATTCATAAAATAATCCTGTAGCTATTGATGTTATGCTATCTGGCAACGTAATTGAAACTAAGCTACGGCATCCTAAAAATGCACAATCATGTATAGTTGTTACGCTATCTGGGATAGTTAGCTCGAGTATGCTTTCGCACACTGCAAATGCTCCCTCCCCTATAGTTATAACACTATTAGGTATCGTTACTTCCACTAAGTCATAACATGCCCAAAAGGCTCCTTCATCTAAAAGTGTAACGGTATTTGGTAGTTCCACTTTTGTTAGTTTGGTACATTCTTTAAATGCGTTTAGTCCTATTGTTGTTACTTCTATTCCATTAATTGCACTGGGAATTATTGCTGTAGTTATGCTGCTCTCTGCCCACGTTATAGTTCCTGTAGATTCATCAAAGCTAATTCTACCATCTTCAATGCCTTCAACTTCTATAGCATCTTCTGGAACCACCTTTGCAACTTCAACAGGTGTAACTTCTGGCTCTGTGCTTAAAATTTCAATATTGTCTGTCTCGATATTTTCAATTGCTAGTGTCTCGGTATCTGTTGCGCCTTCAGCAGTAACTTCAGTTGGCGCTACCACTACATTATTAGCTACAGGCTGCTCTGCATCAACATTATCAGCGACTGGCTCTACGTTTTCAACCGCTAATTCTGCATCAACATTATCAGCGACAGGCTCTACATTTTCAACCGCTACTTCTTCAGTGTTTTGTATATCTTCAGTATTTTGTATATCTGCTTCAGTAAGATTTGACGTGTAATACATTGGTACATCTTGAGTTAGTGACTTTGTAATTACTTCATTTGTTTCTTGCGCGTAAATCATTGGTTGCATTAGCATCGCTATTAATGCTAAGCTAAATTTTTTATGCATATACATCATCTCCTTCGATTACTAAAAATCAGTTTATTATGCTAGTATGCCCCATTTTATAATTTTAGCTCCTACCATTTTTTTATAGTTAATTTGTGTATTTGATGATATAATAAGGTAAAGAAATAAAAATAAGGAGGAAAACTTATGATTATTGATAGGATTGCCCTGCCAAAACAAGCTTATATTGGACAAATTTTATTAAAAGATTGGTTTTGTACTAATGCTAATTTAGGTAAAATACATACGGACATTTTATCTCTAGAAGTGGAGCGGATACATTTGTATTACAATTTGAATAACCATTCAATGGATATTCAGCCTTATCGTAATAACATTCATTGTTATGATGCTATACAAGTGCTCGGGATTGATATAACTAATGCAAAGAAATTTCGCGAGGTCGCTGAAGTGGTATTTAATGCTATTGCTCTTCCTGTTATTTTGCAAGTGCATTGTAAGGGGCATTATATGTTGGCAGTAGCTTTTAAGGAATATTCAGAAATTACACAGCTGTATTTTTCTAATTGGATAGATTCATCTAATATATCACTTGAGGCTGAAAGCTTTTTAGACGAAATTAAGAAACATTCTATGATTGCTGAAAACTTATATGAATTGTATTTAGCTATTGCTAGTTTTATTACGGAATTTAATTCTAATTCTTCAGATTCAGTCTGCAATTAGCATAATACATATAAGAGAATTAAAAAAAGAGGCTGCTGTAATAGCAACCTCTTTTTGTTGTTCCGCTTCTGTTATTAAATTTCTTAAACATAAAAAAACCAAGAATATAAATCCTTGGCTTAAATAAATTATCTTTTTGAGAATTGAGGAGCACGACGTGCTGCTTTTAATCCATATTTCTTTCTTTCTTTCATTCTAGGGTCCCTAGTTAAAAAGCCTGCTTTTTTAAGTGCTGGACGGTAATCTGCATCCGCTTGAAGTAAAGCACGACTAATTCCATGACGAATAGCACCTGCTTGTCCTGAGATACCACCGCCATGAACGTTAACTTTAATATCGAATTTACTAGTAGTATCAGTAAGCTCTAGAGGTTGACGTACAATAAGTTTTAAAGTATCTAGCCCAAAATAATCTTCCATATCGCGTTTATTAATAGTAACTGTACCGTTACCAGGAACAAGATAAACCCTAGCTACAGAGCTTTTTCTTCTACCAGTTCCGTAATATCTAATTGTTGCCATTTATAGTTTCTCCCTTCTAACTATACTGAAATTTAAGCTCTTTTGGTTGTTGAGCTTCATGATTATGGTCTGTACCAGCATAAATACGTACATTAGTAAGAAGTTTTCTTCCTAAACTATTTTTTGGCAACATACCTTTAATTGCATGCATAAGAATTCTTTCAGGATGATTGTTTAATACGTCACGTGCTTTAGTTTCCTTTAAACCACCTACATAGCCTGAATGTCTTCTATATAACTTTTGATCTAACTTCTTACCTGTAAATACAACTTTATCTGCATTAATAATAATAACATGATCACCACAGTCAACATGTGGTGTATAAGTTGGTTTGTGTTTACCTCTTAACACGCTAGCAACCTGACTGGCTAATCTACCAACAGTTTGACCTTGCGCATCAACGATATACCATTGTTTTTCAACATTTTGTGCATTTGCCATAAACGTTGTTCTCATTGTACTATTACCTCCATCTTTATATCATTAAATAAAATTCGGGGCTAATGAATTCTATAAGTGGACAATTTTCATAAGCTACATTATATAATACTCACAAAATTCTGTCAAGTATCCCCTACTAATATTTTACTAATAAAACACTACCTATAAAAAAAAGTTGAAATTTAGTAGAGTTAAGTATATAATATTACATATATAAATAAAAGTGAGGTGATTTAATAATGGCAACGTTATATCCAAGTGAAGACAAAATAGAAAAAGATATTGTGGAGAGAGAAAAAGATGGGGAAATTGTTTTAATAGCCGCGCTAAATGAAAAGCTAGATGATAGTTACGAAATCTATTACAAGCCCTTTTTAAACGGAGACGTTCCAGACTTGATCATACTAAGAGAAGGTCATGGAGCCTATGTTATCGAAATTAAGGATATCGATTTAGATGATTATTCATATGATGCAGGTAATAGTTCCAACGATTTTGGAAAATTAATTAATAATGCCACCAATTTTGCTGTACCTACCCCTTATGAGCAGGTTGAATGGTATAAAAACAATTTGTATAACTCGCATGCACATGCGCTTACGATAGCAAATTTATGTAATCCTAGCTTATACTCAGCTATAAAAACTGCTGTTTATTTTACTAATGCTACAAATAGCCAAATTGCTGAAAAATTTGCAAGCTGTTTGCATAGAGATAGGATATATATTAAAGCCTGGGGAAATGATAATATTAATACTATAATAGATAACATTAAGTTTGATTTAGATAGACGCAATGGGCTTTGTTCGGATGAAGTTTATCAAGAGATGCAAAGCATATTAAAGCCTAAATTTACGGAAAACACTGCAACTAACGAAATAAATTTATCAAATCAACAAGTTACTCTATCACAAAGTAAAGCTGCTCAGCAAATAAAAATTACAGGGCCAGTTGGGTGTGGAAAAACTGTTGTACTTGCAAAGAGGGCAGTAAATGCTTATGAGAGAACTAATGAAAGAGTTTTAATACTTTGTTATAACGTACCTTTAATTAATTACATTGAAGATAAGATAAGTTACTTTGATAACAGCTTACCACGTGATATGTTTTTGATTTTACATTTTCATGGTTTTATTTTGCAACAGCTATATAGACACACTAGTTTTAAATTATATTGGACTGATACAGATGAAGAAATGCTAGAATTTGAAGAAATATTCCCTGTTCAAGATATATCGGATGTAGAAGAGCACTTTCCAAAACGAGAATTACTTACTGCTGGAGTATTTGATAAGAAAAATATTTTGGATATGGATGAGATAAATAAATTTTTAGAAGACGTTAAAGATATGCTGCCTAAATTTGATACTATCCTTATTGATGAGGTGCAAGAGTTTGAGTATGAATGGTTGCAGTGCATTAAAACCTATTTCTTAAAACCTAAAGGAGAGTACGTTTTAGTAGGGCAAGAAACACATAGCTTTTCTAATAAAACTAAAAAAATTAAAACTAATGTAAAGGGTAAGTGGAATAATTTATCTGTTCCTTATAGATTTAGTTATGCCATTGATATTTTAGCTAATGAATTTCAACGAACATTTTTAAATAATAAGTACGAGATATACCATCCAGTAGAGGCTAAATTTTTAGTTCCTGATTCGGACTGTGTTATAAAGTATCACTTTTTTGAAGAGCTTCAGCTTGAAGAGTTATATTCTATTTTAGCTGGGTATGTAGAAGACTACGGAATTAGACCAGAGGAAATAAGTATTGTTGCCCACCATATAGCCAAACTTAGAGGTTTTGAGCAGTATTATCTTTCTTACCATCCTGAACAAAATATCCATACATCGTTTGAATCAAAATACCAATTCGACCATTTGAAAAGGTCACAAAAATTATATAGATTACGCAAAATTAAAAAGTCCCAATTTAGAATTGAGCCGGATGCGCTTAAGCTAAGTACCATTCATAATTTTAAAGGCTATGAAAGTGATACGTTATTTCTTATACTTGAAGGACGAAGGCATAGGGTTACTGATGAGCTGATTTATAAGGCTATTAATAAATGTAGGAAAAACTTAATTGTAATTAATATTAATGACTACAGTCATCATGAATTTTTTGAAAATAATATTTAGGCTACAAAGATAGGATGCATCTTGTGATTAGAGATTTATCCTATCTTTTTTTTATCCTATGCTTTTAGGACGTAACATTTTTAATGCTGGATAAATAGATTTTAAAAATATTACGCTTACTGTAGCTATAATTGTTCCTTTAAAAATGTTAAAAGGTATAATCGAATAAATTATTAATGTAAATAAATCAGTAATTCCTGAGTATATAGAAGTACCCATTCCAACTATATCCGCTACACTCATTCCAAATACTCTTGCATATAGTGGTATCATAATGAAATAGTTCATAAAACCACCAGTAACAGCCATTGATACAATTCCTAATATTACAGCAGTGCAAATCGATTTTAAATCCCTACGACTTCTTAGGCAAATTGCAAGTGGCAATATATATGCGCTAGAAATTATTATATTTGCAAATTCCCCAACATAGCCTGTAGCGGAGCCAAATATAATTCCTGCCAATAAATTTTTTAATATTGCTATAATAAATCCTGCTGCTGGCGTAATAGTTATCATTCCTACAATTATTGATACATCACTTATATCTATATCTAAAAATGATGGAAAGATTGGCAGTTTGATTTTAAATTGAAATAATATTGTAGCTACTGCACTTAGTAATGCAATTTTAACTAAGTTTTGCGTAGTAAAAAACTTTGTTTTTTCCATGGGATTCTCCTTTCTTGTGTTTGTAGTTATTATATTCAACTTTCGCTTTCAATATTTATAAAATAATTTAGCATAAAAAAAATAAGCCCCTACAATGTAATAAAGTAGAAACCTATTTTTTTGCTTACCTATAAGCAGCCGATAAATCTAAAACATTAGCGAGCGTATCTGAAAATGTAGGAATGGTATTTATAACTTGCTCTAAAGTATCTGTATTATAACCAAAGTTAGTGATTAATAAGTTAGCGTTTAGCTCAGAGTTATATTTGTAAGGATAAACATAAATTTCCTCAATTACTTGATTGTCTTTTAAATTATCAAAATATTTCATTTGAGCACTAAGCGCTAAATTGTTTTCTACATTAGCAGAATAGCTATCAATTTCCGGGGTATGATGTATATTTAATCCATTAACAAATGAAATGCCTACAGTTGTAGTAGTATTTTTTATTTCTTCATTATAATATGGATTTACATCACGTTGTATATCAATTATTACTTCAATAGAAGGATATTCTGTTAATAAAACGTTAACTTGTTCTTCAATTCTATCATAAGCGCCCATCTTACTTACTTCATTCTCATTATCTGTATAATGGAAAACACTCACTTCATAGTTATTTTCAAGATACTTAACTAACTCTTTGCCCGCCTCAACAACGCTACTTCCACATTCATATTGCTCATCAGGATACGTATGCACAACCAATATTTGTGGCATATCTATATCAGTAGTTAGTGATAAATCTTTCTCTAAAATACTATCGATATCTACATTTAAATCGAGCACCGAATCCACTGGAAATACAAAAAGTTCTTGCATCCCTTCTAATGAAGAATTGTTTTCATTAGCAAAAATTCCTATACTAATACTAGTCACTATTCCTAAACATGCTATTACCTTTTTAAAATTCATCATCGTCCTCCTTTCCGTATTCTACGCCATTATCTATAGTTTTAGGCCGTTACTTAAGTATAGACAGGATTTATACAAAATATACAAAAAAAGGAAAATTATTTTAATAAAAAAAGCTAGTTATGCTATACTAAACTATAGTAAATTTTGTACATCTATAACTAGCTAAAACGAATTTTTTAGTTAATATGTTGACTTATACTATACTGGAGTAAAAATAAAGTCAAGCACTATGTTTAGTAACAAAAAAAAGAGATGGCCTATGCAAGAGCCATCTCTTTTTTTATAATTTAAAAGGGAGTATAGAAAATTAAAGAGTAAAAAATTACACCTAATATGCTCTAAAACGCAACAACAACATAAATCGTTTAAAAGCACACTAAAACATTTCTGTCCTTTTGCCTGAGAGATTAGCTTATGCTTGCCCCTTCGGCCCCTATTTAATAGGTGTCTCCAGAATGCCATAAATCTACTGTCCCTAGTCTTGTGACTACCTGAGAGAGTTACACCTTCGGTAAGCTATTCGCTTTCTCCAGCAGATTTAATCCGGCGTTTGTTTTCTTTAAGATAAGTTAATTATACCTGATATTATGCGGTTGTTCAATAGTCAATAACTTATAAGGTTTTTGAACTTTTTTTGATTAATTTATGACAATAATTACAACAACATTTCAGTATTGTTACAATTATACAACTTAGGCATATCAGTATCTATTCATTATTATTACATACATAGCTAAATATGCAATCATTTTATATGTTAAAATATGAATTATTTTTTAATAAATTTTTAACGCAAAAAAAAACACTACCTGAAGGTGAGTGTTTT
>MDSQ01000051.1_pt1 | contig 23548 bp, 20 predicted proteins | sample 1008251 | NCBI WGS metagenome assembly MDSQ01 (sample SAMN05526597, study PRJNA338239) | gut metagenome | isolation source: Hindgut content | host: Naso unicornis | place: Saudi Arabia: Red Sea | collected 2016-05
ATTTTATCCGCATCTCGGATAGTACCAATTCTTTGACCAACAATTAACCTAGTTGAATTTTTGCATACCATATTTAGAGCAGTTCTTAAAACTCTATCAGTCTTATAATCCAGTGCACTAAATGAGTCATCAAATATAAAAAAAGGAGGATTTTTATATATAGCTCTAGCTATAGATAATCGTTGTTTTTGGCCTCCAGATAAATTTCTGCCATCTTGTGCAACATAAGCGTCTGATTTTTTATCTAGATTATTTACAAATTCGCTTGCTTGAGAAATATCTAGTGAATTTATAAGTGCGTTATTATCAACTGCGCTACCATATGTTACGTTTGAGTTGACTGTGCCTGTAAAAAGGATAGCCTTTTGTGAAACATATCCAATAAGATGATTTAATGTTGTTTTACTATATTCTTTTATGTTGATACCATTAAGTAAAATTTCACCAGAGGATACATCATAAAACCGAGGAATTAGATTTACTAAGGTGCTTTTTCCGCAACCGGTTGAGCCTATAAAAGCAACAACCTCACCAGGTTTAGCAGAAAATGATATATCTTTTAGAACATATTCTTTAGCATCTGGATATTTAAAGCTGACATTTCTAAATTCGATTTCACCCGTTTTTGAGGATGTCTCATCTGTTGTTGTGCCATAAATAATTGAGAGGTCTGTTTCTAATACTTCGTTAATTCTTTTTGCAGAGATACTTGCACGAGGAGCAAGCATAAATACCATAACTAGCATCATAAATGACATTATTACTTGTATAGCATAAGAAGAAAATACTACCATATCTGAAAATAGTATTAATTTTTCTATACCCATAGCTTCATTGATGAGTACAGCACCAATCAAATATACAGCAAGTACTAATCCGTTATTAACAATTTGTATACTAGGCATAAGTAGTGACATTACCTTTCCGGTAAATAAATTGGCTTGAGTTAATTGTTTATTAGCTACTTCAAACTTATTGCTTTGATATTCTTCTGCATTATATGCCCGAACTACGCTAAGTCCGTCTAAGTGCTCTCTTGCGACTAAATTGATTTTATCTGTGTATTCTTGTAGACGTTTAAAGCTAGGTATTGCAAGCCGTAAACATATGAATACTATTACCATAAGTATAAAAACAGCCACAGCTGTAGCGATAGTCCAGGCGAAATTTTTCCCAGATATTTTATATATTGCATACGCTGCCATAAGAGGTGATTTTATTATCATTTGCGTACCCATAACAATAAACATCTGTACTTGGGTTATATCATTTGTTGTACGAGTAATAAGGCTAGAGGTAGAAAAATGATTTATTTCATTCATTGAAAAAGACATAACCTTGTTAAAAATTTTACTACGTATACTAAAAGAAAAATTAGCTGCAACTCTAGCAGACAGTAACGCTACTAAAATTAATAATATAAGACTTGCAAATGCACAGCCTAACATTAATATTCCGGCATCTATTATGGAATCCATCTGGCTTCCTGGGACTTGAACTAGCATAGTAATCTCTTGCATATAATCAGGCAATCTTAGTTCAAAATAGATTTGTAAGCATGTAAAAATAAAAATTATAAAAATTAAACCTATTTCTTTAGTTGTTAGATTTTTTAATATCTTCGTCATATCTTCTCCTTAAATAAAACATCTACTGAATTCATTATTTGTTTAATTTTCTCTAGGGTTGCGAAACATTTAGTAACTTCGTCAAAACCTATTTCGTCTATAATTTTGGTTACTACCAGATAAAGATGATTTTTTATTTGTATGATAGTATCTTCTCCTGTTGTAGTAAGTCTTACCCTAGTAATCCTAGAGTCATTGCTGTCTGCGTACTTAGTGATAAGGTTTTGTTTTTCCATTTTTTTTAGTAAAACTGACATTCTTGCAGTACTTACTTTTAAAGCAGTGCTAATATCTTTAGAGCATACTATAGATTGTGCTTCATTCAGATATTTTAAAACAGCAAATATCCCTGCATTAGTTTTATTAATTCTATCAAAAGTATGTTTTGGATGATTTTTTGAAAGCATATCCATTACATATTGGATTTGAACCTCAGTTGCCATTAACTATTCCTCCTTTACTAACCTGGTTAATTATATAGTATGCCTAACTGAGTTAGTTAATGCATGGAAATTTTTGAATAATTTCTAAATTATACCAAAATAATTGTCAGAAGATTACTTATATAAAAATAGTCCAATCCGGACAAACTAAATCTATTATATAAAAAACAAGGAGGAATTATAGAATGAAAAAATATTTATCCGGTATTTTAGTTATTTCAATCTTCTTTGTACCACCTATACAAGGTGACATTAAGGTAAGTAGGTCGCACGCAAGTCGAGCTATTTTTGCTTTCACACCTATAGAAATTAATAGATTATAGTTTAAAAGTATATAATTATTTAGTATAACCTATAGGGTTATAATGAGTCTTTACTTATATAACTTTTATAATAGGAAAGAGGGTAATTATATGCAAATGCAACAAGAATATAAAACTATTGCGAATTTAAGCATAGGTATTATTATGTCAATACTACTTTTTTTTAGTGGTTACTACTTATATAATTATTTTAATCCAACTATTTATGGAGCTTGGAGATCAACTTCAACAGACCAAATTGTCGAGTTTAGACGAAATGGTGAAGTGATTATAGGAAATACAGATTATATAGCGTATATAGAAGTAATTTCACCCACTAAGATGAGATATATTGTAGATAATAAAACATTCGAGATGTATTACCAAATAGAAGGTCGCAAACTTTACTGGGGCCTAGATATAGATGATTTAGAAGAGTTTAATAGAGATTAGACTCTTTTTTGTTGCGTAGATTTTATTATGTAATTATTTTTTTGTTGAGAAATATAATTAACTATGGTATTATAATAAAAAATTTATTTAATCTTTTGGGAGGATGTTATGAAAAAAGAATTTATAGAATTTATGGTAGAAGCGGGAGTATTAACTTTTGGTGACTTTGTAACAAAGAGTGGCAGAAATACACCTTATTTTATTAATACAGGAAATTATCAAACAGGCGAACAAATAGCAAAACTAGGTGAATTTTACGCAAACTGGGTTAAAGAAAATTTTGATAAAATGCCTGTTTTATTTGGACCTGCATATAAAGGGATACCATTAGTGGTTACAACAGCTAGTAGCTTAGCTAGTCAATATAACATTAACACAAATTATTGCTTTAATAGAAAAGAAGTAAAAGACCATGGCGAAGGCGGTTCTATGGTTGGGTATAAATTAAAAGATGGCGATAATGTATTAATTGTTGAAGATGTAATCACAGCTGGCACTGCACTTAGAGAATGCTTACCTATTTTAAAGGCGGCTGCTGACATAAATATAGTAGGTTTAATAGTTTCAGTAGACAGAATGGAAGTAGGCTCTAATAATAAAACTGCGGCAATAGAAATATACGAAGAATTTGGAATTAAAATATATTCTTTAGTAACGGTTAGAGAAATTATTAATTATTTGCATAATACACCTGTTAATGGAAAAATTATTATTGATGATAATATTAAATCCAAGATGGAAGAATACCTTGAAAAATACTGCGTAAGGAGCAATTAATGAATAATAAGGCATTATATAAACTAGAATTTAATAAAATTAGAGATATGCTAAAAAATCATGCGGTGACTGAAGAGGGGAAAAATTTTATTCATAAGTTAGTACCGACTTCAGAACCGGCAGAGGTATATAAGCTACAACATGAGACAAGTAATGCTCTTAATTTAAGTGTGAAAAAAGGCAAACCTCCTTTTAATAAAATTGTAGAGATACCTACAAAAAGAGTTAAGGTAGGAGCTGTATTAGGTAGCAGTGAAATATTGAATGTTGGAAAGGTTCTTAAAACTAGTAGATTATTAAAAAAATATTCTAAAGAAGAGATAGAGGGAATTTCATTTGATTATTTAGTAGGATATTTTGAACAACTATTTGTTAATAAGGAAATTGAATTTGAGATAGACAGGTGTATCTTATCTGTCGATGAATATTCAGACGATGCTACGCCAACTCTTAGTCGAATTAGGCGTGAAAAGAATAAGCTATACAATAATGTACGTGAAACTATGCAAAGTATGATACATGGTAGCAGTTATAAAGATATGATACAAGAAGCGATAATTACAATGCGAGATGACAGGTATTGTATACCTATTAAAGCTTCCCATAAGTCTATGTTTAAAGGGATTATACATGATACATCGTCTAGTGGTGCCACTGTTTTTATTGAGCCTGCTATTGTGGTGGAAATGAATAATAAAATCCGAGAGCTGATATCAGCAGAGCAAGATGAAATACAAGTTATATTAAGTATGTTTAGTGAAAAAATAAGCGAGATGATAGATGAATTAGATATAACTTTTAAGGCAATAATTAATTTAGATGTTATTTTTGCAAAGTCAGAGTTTGCTCTAAAAATAGATGGACGAACTCCTATACTAAATGAGAAAAAATATATAAATATAAAAGGGGCCAGACACCCTTTATTAAATAAAGAAGAGGTTGTGCCTATTGATGTATATGTTGGAGATAAATTTTCAACTCTTTTGATTACAGGTCCAAATACAGGTGGAAAAACTGTTACTTTAAAGACGATAGGACTCTTTACAATTATGGCACAATGTGGTTTATTTATCCCTGCAAAAGATGGCAGTCAACTAGCTATATTTGATGATGTATTTGCAGGATTAGGAGATGAGCAAAGTATAGAGCAAAGTCTTAGTACCTTCTCAGCTCATATGAAAAATATTATAGAAATTTTAAAGAATATGAATAGTAATAGTTTAGTTTTATTGGATGAATTAGGCTCAGGAACAGATCCCGCAGAAGGTGCGGCTCTTGCAATGGCAATTTTAGAACATCTTAGAAAAGAGCAAATAACTACGGTTGCAACTACGCATTATAGTGAGTTGAAACTATATGCATTATCTATAGATGGGGTGGAAAATGCTGGTTGTGAGTTTGATATAGTCGAGCTTAGACCTACGTATAAATTGTTAATAGGGGTTCCTGGAAAAAGTAATGCATTTGCTATATCACAAAAATTAGGACTGGCAGAGCATTTGATAAAAGATGCCAAAGTATATTTGCAAAAAGAAAATATTAAGATGGAAGACATTTTAGTAGAGCTTGAATACAGTAAACGAACAGCACAAATAGAAAAAGAAAATGCATTAAAATTTAGAAAAGAAGCCGAAAGTTTAAAAGAGGCTATGAAAAAAGAAAGACAAAAACTAGAATTATCTCGGCAAAAAATTTTGCAGCGTGCAGAAGAAAAAGGTAAGGATTTACTAAGAAATGTTGAGATTGAGACCGATAATATATTAAAAGAAGTCCGGCAAACCGCAAGACTTGCTATGGCTAATATAGATGAGGCTACATTACAAAATATTAAACAAAAAGTAAAGGATAACTCAGAAAAAACAACCGCAGACATGAGCAAAAAAATAGGTTATACAAAGCCGAAACCTAAAGCTATAAAAAATCTTAGAGTGGGAGAAGAAGTATTAGTAATTTCATTTAATAAGCAAGGTATTGTACTTACAGAGCCTAATAATAATGGAGAAGTACAAGTACAAGTTGGGATTTTGCCATTAACTGTTAATGTAACAGATATAACACGTGATATAACAACGCCTAAACCTGAAAAAAAGATTTCACAACGTTCTAATATTAAGAGTAAAACAAGTAAAGCTCTGCACATTAGAGCAGAAATAGATTTGCGAGGAATGATGAGTGACGAGGCAGTAGCTGCGGTCGACAAATACCTAGATGATGCATATTTAGCTGGGTTAAAGCAAGTTACAATAATACATGGAAAGGGCACAGGGGTGCTTAGAAATGCTGTATCTGTAATGTTAAAAAGAAATCAACATGTACTAAGTTTTAGGTTAGGTAAATATGGCGAAGGTGAAAATGGAGTAACTATAGTAGAATTAAAATAAGGGAGAAGATGATGCAGAATAATAAAATATTAATAGTAGATGATGATAAAAATATAGTAGAGCTTATAACATTATATTTAGAACAAGATGGGTATCAGACGCTAAGTGCTAATACAGGTGCTAGTGGATTAAGACTATTTAAGTCTTTTGTGCCAGATTTGATAATACTAGATGTTATGATACCTGAGATTAATGGTTATGAAGTATTAAAGCAAATTCGTAAAGAAAGTATGATACCTATTATAATGCTTACAGCCAAAGGAGAAGTGTTTGATAAAGTCATAGGTCTTGAATTTGGAGCTGATGATTATATAGTAAAACCTTTTGATTCTAGAGAATTAGTAGCCAGAGTAAAAGCATTGCTTAGACGTATGAATTATAAAATGGAAGCTGATACAGAAAATGTAAAAGAAATACTAATAATTGATAATTTAAAGATTGATAAACACAGTTATACCGTAACTTATAATGGAAATATAGTAGAATTACCGCCAAAAGAGCTAGAGATTTTATACTTCTTAGCAAAAAATCCTAGGCAACTTTTTACACGTGAGCAACTGTTAGATAAAATATGGGGATATGACTATATAGGGGATACAAGAACAGTAGATGTGCATATAAAACGACTAAGAGATAAGCTAGAAGGTGATAATAAATGGACAATAAAGACGGTGTGGGGAAAAGGATACAAGTTCGAAGATTAAAAACTGTCTTTGGTAAATTATTTACAGTTTATTTAACGTTTTGTTTAATTATAATATTGATATTTTCAATTATATTCTCAAATAGATTTCATTACTATTTTATAGAATTTATTCAAGAGATGATGGTTGAACAAGCTAGATTTATTGCAAATGAGTACCAAAATGTAGACCAAATTATAGCTAATCCGGAAAAAGCGATAGAAATAATATTATTTAGAGTAGAAACATTAAATAATTATTTAGGTGCAACTACATGGATTGTGGATAAAAAAAAATTGGTTAACGTTCTAACTAAAAATTATACTTCATATACAGTTAAAGATGAACAAGTTTATAATGAGCTTTTGCAAACAATATTTGCAGGGAATGTTGTTAAAAGCCAAGGGGTATTTAAAGACTCTACAGATGGCGAAATATTAACTATAGGTCATCCTATTATTATAGGAAATCAAATATACTATATATTATTAATTCATGCTCCTCTTGACTATATATATGATATATTAAGAGAAATAAATTGGCTTATTCTAAATTTACTAGTAATTTCATCTATTATTGTATTTATGATTATTTATCTATTATCAAAACATATAACTATTCCTTTAGTTGAAATGAATAAGGTTGCAAGACAAATATCAAACGGTGAATTTGATAAAAGAATAAATGTAAAAGGGGAAGATGAGGTAGCACAGCTAGGTATATCTTTAAATAATATGGCCAATAATTTAGATAAAATCGAACAAAATAAAAACGATTTTCTATCAAATATAACCCATGATTTGCGTACTCCGCTTACATCCATACAAGGTTTTGTGACTGCTATTTTAGATGGGACAATTCCGCCGGATAAAACAGATAAGTACTTAAATATAGTTTTAGCTGAGACAAAACGTATGATAAATATGACTAATAGTATATTAGAATTACACAAATTGCAGTTTAGCGAAATAAAAGTTACAAAAATAGCATTTGATATCCACGAGATGATAAAAGATGTACTTACTAATTTAGAAATTAGAGTTAGCGAAAAAAATATAAAAATACAATTATTTTTAGAAGATAAAGTACAAATGGTATTAGCAGACAGTGAAAAAATCGTACGAGTAGTACAAAACTTGCTTGACAATGCTCTCAAATTTGTTGATGAAGGTGGAACTATTCAAATTGAAACAGTGACAGATAGTAATAAATTATTTGTGTCTATAAAAAACAGTGGTAGCAAATTAACAGAAGAAGAGCTAAAACATATATGGAATAGATTTTATAAGTCTGATTTGTCTAGAAGCCAAGAGGGAATGGGCTTAGGGTTAGTAATTGTTAAAGAAATAATACAGTCACATAACGAGAAAATATGTGTAACTAGTGATGATATGACTACTTTTTGTTTTTCGTTAGAGCGTGCATAGGAGGAATTTAATGAAAATTGTAGTTAGATTATTAATAGGATGTATAATATTAATCTTATTTGGAATACCATCTTTAGTAAGTTCATATTACTATATATCAGTGACTAGTCATGATTATTTTGATGAATTATATGGTGAGAATACTGCAGTATTTATGGATAATATGTTAGGTACTACTAAACAATCAAATACAAAAATACAGCCTATAGTTACAACTGCAAATATTCCTGAAGTTGCAGAAATTGCTGCACGCAGTGTAGTTTCTATTACGACTATTGTGCCAGGAAACATATTTTCGCCATACGGCGTAGGTTTAGGCTCCGGGGTAATATTTTATAAAGATGAAACAAATGTGTATATATTAACAAATGCACACGTAGTTGATAATGCCACAAATTTAGTAGTAACTAGTGAAATGCTTGGCTCTTATCAAGGTAGAATTATTGGTATAGATATATTATCTGATATTGCTGTAGTGGCCATCAATTTGCCAGATGTTGATGTGCCTATAGCCAAAATAAGCGAAGATAAACAAGTAAAAGTCGGAGATATTGTTATAGCTATAGGAAACCCTATAGACACTGCATTTTATAACACTGTTACTATGGGCGTTGTCAGTGCATTAAATAGACAGACTAGTATAGTTTCAGAAGGGATTAGTTTTATACAAACAGATGCTGCAATAAATCCTGGCAATAGTGGTGGAGCTCTCGTATCTATGGATGGTTATTTAGTTGGAATAAACACTGCAAAACTTAGTAGCGATGATATAGAAGGAATAGGCTTTGCTATACCGATGCAAGAAGTGTTGCCAATTGCGTATGAATTAATGCAAAATGGTGAGATTAAAAAACCTACACTAGGCGTATATGTAAGAGATGTTGAAGCAGGCGTATATATTGAAGGTATAATAGAAGGTGGAAGTGCACAAAATTCAGGCTTACAACAAGGAGATATAATTACAAAAATTAATAATGAAAGTACTACCACTGTAAATACATTGAAATCTGTTTTAAATACCTATGAAATAAATGATAGTATAACAGTTACAGTAATTAGAAATAATAGATTACAGAAATTTAAAGTTATATTACAAGAGGAAAGGTAGTAAAAAATTTAACAAATTTCAAAAAAATACTTGATTATTCCTAAATAACTATGCTATTGTAGTATAAGTAAGTGGGTATCATATCATTATATTTGGGTAACACTAGATAGGTGATTGTTATATAAATTAATTATAATTTTTAAGGAGGATTTTATTAATGGCAGTAAAAGTAGCGATTAACGGTTTTGGACGTATTGGAAGACTTGCATTTAGACAAATGTTTGGGGCAGAAGGATATGAGGTTGTTGCAATAAACGACTTAACAAACCCAAAAATGTTAGCACACCTTCTAAAATATGATTCAGCACAAGGAAGATACAATTTAGCAGATAAAGTAGAATCTAAAGAAAGTTCAATAGTAGTAGATGGTAAAGAAATTAAAATATATGCAGAAAAAAATGCTGCTGACCTTCCATGGGGACAAATTGGAGTAGATGTTGTATTAGAGTGTACTGGTTTTTATGTAACAAAAGCAAAATCAGAAGCACATATAACAGCTGGCGCTAAAAAAGTTGTTATTTCTGCACCAGCAGGAGATGATTTACCAACAGTAGTATTTGGAGTAAATGAAAATATACTAAAAGCAAGTGATACTGTTATCTCAGCTGCATCTTGTACAACAAATTGTCTTGCACCTATGGCAAAAGTATTAAATGATATTGCAACAATTAAAAAAGGTTTCATGACTACAATTCATGCCTTTACAGGAGATCAAATGACGCTAGACGGGCCACATCCAAAGGGTGATTTAAGAAGAGCACGTGCTTCTAGTGTAAATATTGTTCCTAACTCAACAGGAGCTGCTAAGGCGATTGGTCTTGTTATACCTGAGCTTAACGGAAAATTAGACGGAGCTGCACAAAGAGTTCCAGTACCTACAGGTTCTCTTACAGAATTAGTAGCAGTAGTTGAAAAGAAAGTAACTCCAGCTGAAATTAACGCAGCTATGAAAGCAAAAGCTAGCCCATCTTTTGAATATACAGAAGATGAGATTGTATCTAGTGATGTTGTTGGAATTACTTGTGGCTCTTTATTTGATGGAACTCAAACGAAAGTTCAAGATATGGGAGATGAAACTTTAGTTAAAGTTGTAGCTTGGTATGATAACGAAAACTCATATACAAGTAATATGGTTAGAACTATCAAATATTTTGCAGAATTAAAGTAAGGTCCTACAGTAGGTCCAGTCTATAGGGCTGGGCCTATAATTTTGGAATTAAATAGAAATGTTAAGGAGCTATGTGAAATGAAAAAAATTGTCTCAGATTTACAAAACATTAAAGGACAAAAAGTTCTAGTACGTTGTGATTTTAATGTACCTTTAAAAGATGGAGTTATCCAAAATGAAAACCGTATAATAGGTGCTTTGCCTACAATAAAAACTTTAATGGAGCAAGGAGCAAAAGTTATATTATGCTCTCACCTAGGCAAGCCAAAAGGAGAGCCAAAACCTGAATTATCTCTGGCACCTGTGGCTAAAAGTTTATCAAAACATTTAGGAGTGGACGTAAAATTTGCAGATGATGATACTGTAACTAGTGATAGTACAAAGCAAATTGCTGATTCTTTAGCTGATGGTGAAGTTATGCTACTGCAAAATACTAGATATAGAGACGAAGAAACTAAATACACCAAAGATGAAAATGCGGCAAAATTTGCAAAAGAACTTGCACAACTGTGTGATAATCAAATATTTGTAAATGATGCGTTTGGTACTGCACATAGAGCACACTGCTCAAATGTTGGAGTAACAAAATATTGTAAAGAAAATGTAGTAGGATACTTAATGGAGAAGGAAATTAAATTCCTAGGGCAAGCCGTGGAAAATCCTGCAAGACCATTTGTGGCAATATTAGGTGGTGCAAAAGTATCTGATAAAATTGGTGTTATAAATAATTTACTAGAAAAAGTAGATACACTAATTATTGGAGGAGGCATGGCATACACTTTCTTAAAAGCACAATCTCAAGAAATAGGTAATTCTTTATTAGAAGAAGATAAGATGGATTATGCACTTGAGATGATCAAAAAATCTAAAGAAAAAGGCGTTAATTTATTGTTACCAGTGGACCATGTAATTGCTAAAGAATTTAAAAATGACACTGAGTTTAAAACAGTTGATACAATAGAATCAGGATGGTCAGGATTTGATATAGGACCAAAATCAATTGAACTATTTAAAAACGCATTAGCAGGAGCAAAAACAGTTGTATGGAACGGCCCTATGGGCGTGTTTGAATTTGAAAATTTTGCTAAAGGGACTCTTGTCGTAGGGCAGGCTGTTGCAGAATTAGATGGAGCAACAACTGTAGTAGGCGGTGGAGATTCAGTTAATGCAGTGAAACGATTAGGCATTGCAGATAAGATGAGTCATATTTCAACTGGTGGTGGAGCAAGTCTTGAATTTTTAGAAGGAAAAGAACTACCTGGAGTAGCAGCAGCGGATAATAAATAATATTGGAGGAGAGTAAAAATGCGTAAAAAAATTATAGCAGGAAACTGGAAAATGAATAAAACACCAAATCAAGCGGTGGAGTTGGTAAATTCTTTAAAGGATAGTATTAATACAGATAAGGTAGATGTAATTGTTTGCCCAACATTTGTTTGTCTTGATGCAGTATTAAAAGCTACAAATGGAACTAATATTGCGGTTGGTGCACAAAATATGTATTTTGAAGAAAATGGGGCATTTACTGGAGAAGTAGCACCAGATATGCTAAAAGAGATGGGCGTAAAATATGTAATTTTAGGTCATTCAGAAAGAAGACAATACTTTGCAGAAACTAATGAGACAGTTAACAAAAAAGTATTAAAGGCTATTGAGCATAATTTAGTTCCAATTATTTGTGTAGGTGAAAGTTTAGAAGAAAGAGAGCAAGGAATTACAATTGATTTAGTTAGATTACAAACTAAAATTGCTCTAAAAGATGTAAGTGCAGATGATGCTAAAAATGTAGTTATTGCATATGAACCAATTTGGGCGATAGGTACAGGAAAAACTGCTACCGTAATGCAAGCAGAAGAAGTTTGCAAAGCTATTAGAGATGTTGTATCAGAAATTTATAGCCAAGAAGTAGCAGATAAAGTACGTGTTCAATACGGCGGTTCTGTTAATGCAGGTAATGCTAACGAATTGTTTAACATGGGAAATATTGATGGGGGACTTGTAGGCGGAGCTAGCTTAAAAGCAGAGTTTGCAGATATCATCAATTATTAAAAGGAGTAAATTATGACGACTTTATTGTTAGTTTTAGATGGATTTGGGATTAGTGAAAATGAAGATGGCAATGCTATAAAGATTGCAAAAACTCCATTTATTGATAACCTAATAGAAAAGTATCCTTACAGCATAGCTGGAGCAAGCGGTATGGATGTTGGATTACCTGATGGGCAGATGGGTAACTCTGAGGTAGGGCATCTTAATATTGGTGCCGGTAGAGTAGTATATCAAGAACTTACTAGAATAACAAAAGAAATTGATGAGGGTACAATCTTAAAAAATGACACATTGTTTTCTGCTATAAATCAAGCTGTATCTGAAGATAAGGCAATACATCTTATGGGGCTATTATCCGACGGTGGTGTGCATAGTCATAATACCCACCTATATGGTATGGTGGAGATGGCTAAAAAGCTGGGTGCAAAAAAAGTCTATATTCATGTATTTATGGACGGCAGAGATACTGCGCCAGACTCAGGTAAAGCGTTTATGCAAGAATTAGAAGATAAGTTAGACGAAATAGGGTTAGGTAAGATTGCAACTGTATCTGGTAGATACTATGCAATGGATAGAGATAACCGCTGGGAAAGAGTCGAAGTAGCCTATAATGTCTTATGCAAAGGTGAAGGCGAGACAGGTACAAATGCGGTTGAAGTAATGCAAAATTCATATGATAAAGATATATTGGATGAATTTGTGGTTCCTACTGTAATCACTGAAGAAGGCAAGCCTGTGGGAACTATTGCAGAAGATGACTGTGTAATATTTTTTAACTTTAGACCAGATAGAGCAAGAGAATTAACTCGTGCTATAGTTGACCCAGACTTTAAAGGATTTGAGCGTCAATTTGTAAAGACTCATTTTGTGACATTTACTCAATACGATGTAACTATCAAAAATAAAGAAGTTGCATTTTTGCCACAAACTCTTAAAAATACGTTGGGCGAATATGTATCAAGCCTTGGTAAAAAACAACTTAGAATTGCAGAAACAGAAAAATACGCTCATGTAACTTTCTTTTTTAATGGTGGTGTAGAAGAACCAAACGAAAATGAAGAAAGAATTTTAATTCCGTCTCCAAAGGTTGCGACTTATGACTTGAAGCCTGAAATGAGTGTATTTGAAGTTGCGGATAAATTAAAAGAAGCAATTATAAGTGATAAGTATGATTTAATTATATCTAACTTCGCAAACCCTGATATGGTAGGTCATACAGGAAATTTAGAAGCAGCAGTTAAAGCAGTTGAGGCTGTGGATAAAGCAGTAGCAGAAGTTATTACTGCTTTATTAGATACAAATTCACAAGCATTAATTACAGCAGACCATGGAAATGCAGACCAAATGAAAGACCCTGAAAGTGGTGGAGTATTTACAGCACATACAATAAATCCTGTACCATTAATATTGGTAAATTGCAAAGTTGCATCAGGTTTAGAAGAAGGTGGCAGACTTGCAGATTTAGCACCAACTATACTAGATATGATGGATTTGCAAAAACCTGCAGAGATGGACGGAAAGTCATTATTAAAAAAATAATATTAGAAATACCCAAGAAAAGAAAACATCTTGGGTATTTTTTTATGAACATAACTAAAAAACTGTTAAGTATAGTAATATTTTTGTAAGCATTAAAATATTCTAAAGTATACAAATTGTTTCATGAGGAAATAGAGAGGAGAATAATAAATGAAACTACACAAAAAATTGATAACTTTATTATTAGCAACATGGTGGACAAGTTTACCGACACAAGCTACCCAAGAAGTGACTAGTCAATATAAATTATATCAAGGGGAATATGCAGCATATGATGCACAAGATTTTGCCGAAGTGGCTATGAAAGATGATGTACATACAATTTTTCTAGAAAATGACCTTAATCAAATTACATATTATTTAGAAGATGGACAAGCTATTAAAGATTTGGTAATTAATAATGAAGTAGATATATATAAAGGTTCTATAACTATAAGTAGCGAAGAATCTTTAGAAGTTAAATTACGAAAATTTGAAAAAGACTTAATTATTGACGGAAATATCACTATAAAAAAATCACCTTACGGGTCATCAACAGAAATATCTGGAGATGTTACTGTAAATGGCAGATTAGAAGTTGAATCTAATATAAAGATGAAAGATCTAAAAATATCGGGGGAAGTGTATGCTGATCTCATTATACATGCCACAGGTTCTATGGAGTTAGAGAAAGGAGCTGTATTAGAAGCTGCTGAAGTAGCGTTAGAGGGCAAAGCAACTATCGACGGAGATTTAACAACACAATATTTATATATATATGCAGACACGCATATTAATGGAAATGTAGATACAAATTTTTTAAACATAGTAGATGGAGGACGAGTAACTATAGCAAAAGGAGCAGAGGTAAATTATAGTAAGGTAAATAATCCAGATGCTATTATTGATGAAAATGAAGAAGAGGAAGACGATGAAGACGTAGACGATGAAGAAGATGAAGACGAAGATGAAGATGAAGACGATGAAGTAAACGACAACGAAGACGACGAAGATGAAGATGAAGACGAAGTAGAAGATGAAGACGAAGTAGAAGATGAAGACGAAGTAGAAGAGGAAGAGAAAGACGAAGAGGAAGAAGATGACGATGAAGAAGAGGAAGTAGTAGAAGAAGATGAAGAAATAGAAGAGGAAGAAGATGACACAACTAATAATACTCAAAACAATAATTATTATAGACCTCCATATTATCAAACTTATTATCCAACCAAAGATGTAATAACAGAAGAAAGTCAACAAGAAATACAAGAAGAAATACAAGAAGAAATACAAGAAGAAGAGGAGCAAAAAGATATATTAAATAATTTAGTTACATCATATCAGATAAATATACAAAATCAATCTAATTTTACAGATGTAAATATCACTGATTGGTATTATCAAGATGTGGTGGAAGTTTCGCAAAAAGGGATAATGTCTGCTACAAATGAACTAGATTTTGGGGTTAAAGAAGATGCATCTCGGTCGCAAATAGCAAATATTATATACAATATGGCAGACCACCCAAGTGCAAATGCAATACATATATTTAGTGATACAGAAAATACCCACTGGGCGATAGATGCAATAAATTGGACAACCTCTATGAAGATATATAATGACTATACGGATGGGACTTTTAAACCTAATAATCCTATAACTAGAGAGCAAGTTGCAATAATTTTATACAACTATGCTGAGTATATAGGAATTGATACTACAAAAAAATCTGATACAAATAACTTTGCCGATGAAAAAGATATTTCTGATTGGGCAAAACCTGCTGTTAAATGGGCAATTGAGCATGACATTATACAAGGAGACCAAAACCTAAATATTAATCCAAAAAGTCATGCGACAAGAGCAGAAATTGCGGCAATGATAAATAGATTTATGAAATTAGATTAGAAACTTCAGAATCAGTTAAATATCTCCATTCGCCAACCTTTATATTTTGTAGAGTTAAATTTACAATACGAGTGCGCCTTAAAGATATTACCTCATACCCTAGAGCATGACACATACGACGGATTTGATGGTTTAAGCCTGAATTTAGTATAATTTTAATAGTGTCTTTATTAAGTTTATCTACAGAAATAGTGTGAGCTTTTACATGGCGTTTTGAGACAGGGTTATATATAGTAACACCTTTTCGTATATGATGTAGAAATTCAGCAGTTATATCCTTATCAAGTTTTACGATATATTCTTTTTCATGATTATTTTCTTTTCGCAATAACTTATTAACTATAGAGCCATCATTAGTGAGTAAAATCAATCCCTCAGATTGCTTATCAAGACGGCCTATAGGAAATATGCGATGATTATAATCAATAAAATCAACTATATTACCCTTTACATGTTTTTCGGTTGTGCACGTAATACCGACAGGCTTATTTAGGGCGATATAGATTTTTTTGTCTATGGCAGTAATTTGTTTATTATCTACTATAACAACATCACCTTCTTTGATGATATCACCTAGTACGGCTATTTTATTATTTATTTTTACTTTTTTGTCTGATATAAGTTTATCTGCTACTCGTCGAGAACATATCCCGGAAGAAGCAATGTATTGATTTAAACGCATAAGTTCTCCTTAAAAATTAAATTTTACAATAATAGTATGTTATAATAATATATGTTTTCTTTATAAATATATAGGGTATAATTTGGTAAAAATCTATTTACAAAATTTTGGTGAAAATATACTAGTATATAGTATTGACTTTTATGTTATAACATATTATGATGATATAAAGAATACACAAAAGAGAGGATAATTATGCAAAATACACCTAGAATTTTAATTGCAGGGACAAATAGTGGTTGTGGAAAAACTACTATAACGTGTGCATTACTTTCGATATTAAAAAATGCCTCGTCTTTTAAATGTGGACCAGATTATATAGACCCTATGTTTCATGGTAAAATATTAGGCGTGCCGTCATCAAATTTAGATCCATTCTTCTATGATGCAAATACTCTAAAAAATTTACTTGCAGAAAATGCAGAAGGTATTGCAGTAATTGAAGGGGTCATGGGTTTTTATGATGGAATGACCATAGATGACACTGCAGGCTCCACGTATGAAGTAAGTAAGATAACCAATACGCCTGTAATTTTAACTATTAATTGCCGAGGAATGGCATATTCAGTTTTGCCTATTATTGAGGGATTTTTAAACCACAAAAAAGATTATAACCTTGCTGGAGTGATTTTAAACAATATATCCAGTATGACTTACCCGAAAATTAAAAATCTAATAGAACAAAAGTTAAATATTAAGGTATTTGGGTATCTGGAAAAATTACCTGAAGATTTGATTTTAGAAAGCAGGCACTTGGGGCTGGTTACAGCAAATGAAATAGAGAATATAAAGAAAAAATTAGTAAGGCTAGGCGAGATTGCAAGAAAAACTATTGATATAGAAGAAATTATTAAAGTAGCAAATTGTGTGCCAGCTCTTAATTATACAAAGTTAGAAGTAAAGCCAATTTGTAAGGATACACGTATAGCAGTGGCGTATGATAAAGCATTTTGTTTCTATTATAAAGATAATTTGAATATATTGAAAAAATTAGGGGCTACGTTAACTTATTTTAGTCCTCTAGAAGATGTGCAAATGCCTGAAGATGCAGATGGATTATATTTAGGTGGAGGTTACCCAGAACTCTATTTAGAGCAACTATCTAAAAATGTATCTATGAAAGAATCCATCTTGAAATTTTTAGAAGATAAAAAACCGGTTATCGCCGAATGTGGCGGATTTATGTATCTTACAAAGCAAATTCAAGATTATAAGATGGTAGGATATATTGATGCAAATTGCGAGCTAACACAAAAACTAGTGAGATTTGGATATGCAACGTTTACTGCAAAGCATGATAATTTATTATGTAAAAAAGGGGAATGCTTTAAAGGACATGAATTTCATTACTCAAATTCTACTAATAATGGGACATCTTATACAGCAATTAAACCTAGTAAAATTGAGTGGGAGGCAATTATTGCGGATGAAAATTTATATGCTGGTTACCCTCATATTTCGTTTTATTCCAATATAGATATAGTGAGAAATTTTATATACAGGTGTAAGGAGATTGATACATGAAACCTATGGAAATTGAAGAAAATAGTTTCGCCATTATTACTAAAGAACTAGGACAAACAGACATACCTGACGAAAATTTATTAGTTGTAAAAAGAGTTATTCACACAACGGCAGATTTTGACTATGCCAAAAATTTATATTTCTCAGAAGATGTGTGTGAGATTGCCATAAAAACGCTTGCGGGTGGGGCATGTATAGTAACAGATACTACAATGGCAATGGCAGGAATTAATAAAAACATATTATCTGAGTTAAATGGCGAAATATATTGTTTTATAAAAGACGACGATGTAGTAGATGAAGCTAAGCAACGAGGAGTTACAAGGGCCACTGTGGCAGTTGAAAAAGCGATGAAACAGAGTAAGCCGTTAATATACGTAGTAGGGAATGCACCGACTGCATTAATTAAATTAGACGAGCTTATAAAACAGAAAAAGATAGAACCAAAGGTAATTATTGCAGTTCCAGTAGGATTTGTAAATGTAGTAGAATCAAAAGAACTTATTATGAAAACCGGAGTACCGTGTATTGTTGCAAATGGTAGAAAAGGCGGTAGTAACGTTGCTGCATCAATTATAAATGCATTAATGTACCAGATAAAAAGGTGAATTTATGTTAAGAAGCGGATTTACAACAGGCAGTTGTGCTACAGCCACGGCAAAAGCAGCAGCGATTATGTTGTTAAGTGGCAAACCTATACACGAAGTTGAGATAATAACTCCTAGTAGGAAAACTCTTAAAATTGAGATATTAAATATAGAGATAAAGCAAGATGCCGTTACATGTTGTGTAAAAAAAGATAGCGGGGACGACCCTGATATTACAAATAATATGTTACTATATGCAACGGTAAAAAAGATACCTACTAACGAGGTTAAATTAAAAGCTGGAGTAGGCATAGGCAAAGTTACAAAAGCAGGATTAGACCAACCTATTGGAGAATACGCAATTAATAGCGTTCCTCGAATGACTATTAAAGCAGCGTTAAACGAAGTAAAAGATAACTTTAATTACAGCGGTGGCTTTGAAGTTACAATTTTTGCACCAGACGGAGAGGAATTGGCCAAAAAGACATATAATAGTCGCTTAGGGATTATAGGTGGGATATCTATTTTAGGTACAACTGGTATAGTTGAGCCTATGAGTGAAGATGCGATTATTGACACAATTACGGCCGAAATTAACGTTAAATATATGGAGGGTAAAAAATATCTATTAATGACACCTGGAAACTATGGGCAAGATTTTATAGATGAGAGGTTTACAATAGATAAGCAGTTGCCTATAAAATGCAGCAATTATATAGGACATGCTATAGATTATGCATATAATATAGGTTGTGAGGGGATTTTAATAATAGGACATGCTGGAAAAATGTTTAAATTAGGTTGTGGCATGTTCAATACGCATTCAAAGTACGGAGATTGTCGGGTTGAAATTGTGGCAACATACGCTGGGTTATGTGGAGCAAATGAGGAAGTTATACGAAGTATTATAAATTCAGTTACCGTAGATGAAATGTTACGTATAGTAGATGAACATAACATACCGGTGATGGATTATATAATGAATAGAATTTATTTTCACATTAACCAAAGAGTATTTAGTAAAATTGAGGTAGAAGCAATTGTATTTACAAATAAATATGGAATAGTTGGAGAAACCAAAAATGCAAACCAACTATTAGAAAAAATCGTGAGGTATTAATTATGATAAATTTTGTTGGAGCAGGACCAGGTGCCGTTGACTTAATAACAGTTAGGGGACAAAAGCTATTATCGCAAGCAGATGTAATAATTTATGCAGGTTCATTAGTAAATAAACAATTATTAGATTATAAAAAAGAAGGTTGCGAAGTACATGATAGTGCCTATATGACATTAGAAGAAGTAGTTGCAGTAGTAAAATCCGCAGAAAGTGAAAATAAAATGACTGTAAGATTGCACACTGGGGATGCAAGCATATATGGTGCTATTCGTGAACAAATGAGAGAATTTGATAAGTTAGGATTTCAGTATAAAGTAACGCCAGGGGTCAGCTCATTTTGTGGTGCAGCGTCTAGTTTGAATGCAGAATATACATTACCAGAAGTTTCTCAATCTGTAATAATTACTAGAATGGCAGGAAGAACACCAGTGCCTGAAAGAGAATCAATTCGTTCATATGCAGCACATCAAACTAGTATGGCTATTTTTTTAAGCACAGGACTTTTAGAAGGTTTAGTAGAAGAGTTAATCTCAGGAGGATATAGTAAAGATACAAAGGCGGCAATAGTCTATAAAGCTACTTGGGATGATGAAAAAATTGTAAGATGTACTGTATCTACTTTGGCACAATCTGCAAAAGATAACGATATAACTAAGACGGCTTTAATACTAGTCGGAGAATTTTTAGGAGAAGCATTTGAAAGAAGTAAATTATATGACCCAAGTTTTACAACCGAATTTAGAGAGGGTGTTTGATGAGAGTAAATATATTTTCATACTCTGATAAAGGTTCAAACTTAGCAGTTATACTTGCTAGCTTATTTGATGATGTGAGATGTTACTCAACACATAAAAGTCATGATGATATAACATATGTTAAATCAAGCATAAGTCAGGTGCAATTAGAATTTGATAATTCAGATTTGATGATATTTGTAGGAGCGACGGGCATTGCGGTGCGTTCAATCGCTCCTTGTGTAAAAAACAAAACTACAGATCCAGCATGTATTGTTATAGATGAATGTGGTAATTTTGTAATATCACTACTTTCAGGGCATATAGGCGGTGCAAATGATTATACGCATATAATTGCTGATAAAATTAATGCTGTACCTGTTATTACTACGGCGACAGATGTTAATAATAAATTTGCTGTGGATAGTTTTGCAAAAAAGAATAATTTGGCTATATCAGATATGAAAATAGCTATGCAAATTTCAAGCACCATTTTAACTGAGAATGTATCTATAGAATTTGATGATGATATTATAATGAAAAATTCTATAGGTAATGGCTTGGTAATAGATGGTGATAATAAGCTGGGCATTTATGTTGGATATAAAAAGATATTGCCGTATAAAACTACGCTTAATTTAATACCTAATAATTTAATTGTAGGTATTGGGTGTAAAAGAGGCACATCTAGCGAGCAAATAGAAAAATTGTTTCTAGCAGTTACAAAAGATATAGATATTAGAGCTATACAATCTGTTGCTTCAATTGATTTAAAACAAAATGAATACGGGCTATTATCGTTTTGTGAAAAGTACAATTTGCATATAAACTTTTATTCTGCAGAGGAGTTAAATCAACTTGAAGGTGATTTTAGTGGTTCACAATTTGTTAAGAAAATTACAGGCGTGGATAATGTATGCGAAAGATCAGCCATGATTTATGGTCATAAAATTATTAAGAAAAAAACAAGTGCCGCTGGTGTGACAATTGCAATTGCCCTAAAACAAAAGGAGGTAAAATTTTGATATATGTAGTAGGAATAGGACCAGGATGTTATGAGCAGATGACTATAAATGCAATCAATGCATTAGAAAATAGTGATGTAATAGTAGGGTATCATGTATATATAGATTTGATAAAAGAGAGATTTGCGGACAAAGAATTTTACCAAACACCTATGATGGGTGAGGTTGATAGATGTAAAAAAGCTATAGAAATTGCTAAGACTGGTAAAACAGTTAGCGTAATAAGTAGCGGAGACAGTGGAGTATATGGAATGGCGACTCTTGTATATGAGCTTGCAGAAGCTGATATTGAGATAGAAGTTGTAGCTGGAGTTACGGCAGCTCTTAGTGGAGGAGCAGTTTTAGGAGCTCCAATAGCACATGACTTTAGTTTAATTAGCCTAAGTGATTTATTAACTCCATACCAATTAATAAAAAAGAGAATTGATGCCGTTAGTTCAGCAGATATGTGCATAGTAATTTATAACCCATCATCTAAAAAACGCTCAGCTTATCTTAGTGAATGCGTTGATATAATAATTAAAAATCAAGGTGAAGATATTGTATGTGGTGTGGTTAGAAATATAGGGCGAGAAAATACAGAGTATAAACTTATGACTCTAAAAGAACTTAAAGATTACCCAGTAGATATGTTTTGCACAGTATTTATCGGAAATAGCCAAACCAAAATTATTAATAATAAAATGATTACTACAAGGGGATATAAAATTGTATAAAATTTGTGTATTTGCAGGAACAAGTGATGGGCGAGAACTTATAGATTTTTTGCAACAATATAAGTTTGATATTACAGTTTGTGTGGCAACGGAATATGGAAAGCATTTACTAAATGATGATATCAAAGTAAGAGATGGGAAAATGGATATAGAATGCATGAGAGAGTTTTTTGTAGATCAAAAGTTTGATACTATACTAGATTGCACTCATCCATATGCCCAAATCGTAACTGAAAATATATATATGACTTGCAAAAATTTAGGTATAGAATACTTACGCATTAATAGAGAAGATTCTCAACTAGATGATTGTGTTCAAGTTAATACTGTAGAAGATGCGGTAGAATATCTAAAAAGTACAACTGGTAATATTTTATCTACAATAGGCTCAAAGGAACTGCATAAATTTGCAGACTGTGGGTATATAGATAGAATGCATGTAAGAGTGTTACCGTTTGAAGAATCCTTAGAGCTATGTAAAAAAGCAAATATTCCGTCTTCTAATATAATTGCTATGCAAGGGCCATTTACGTATGAACTGAATTACGCCTTAGTAAAAGCTTTAGATATTAAAGTTATTTTAACAAAAGATAGCGGTACAGTAGGAGGATTTTTAGAGAAGTTACAAGTTGCAAAAGATGCAAATATTAAATTAGTAGTAATAAATAAACCTCAGCAAAAAACAGGTTATACGTTGCAGCAAATAAAGCAGATAATTGAAAATAAGGCTAAAGTTTTTGTAGTGGCCTTAGGAGTTGGAGCGTTAGATTTTTTAACTCCACGAGCAAAAACGATATTACAAAATGCTGATGTAATTATAGGAGCTAAACGTGCTATAGCAGAAGTTTCTTCTATAGTAGAAGATAAGCAATTAATAGCAGAGATAGATACTGATAAAATTGTAGAGCATATAAATGCAACAGATGCAACCAATAAAACTATAGCAGTCATCTTTACAGGTGACGTTGGTTTTTATAGTGGGGCTGCTAAATTACGAGAACGAATTCCAAATGTTGTTTCGATATGTGGCATAAGCTCTCCAATATATTTAGCAGCAAAGCTGAATATGCCGTGGGAAGATATCAAGTTAGTTAGTATGCATCAACGTAAGAATAATATTATTGCTAATATAAAGAGATATCATAAAGTATTTGCTCTATTAGGTGGACAAAATACAGTTACATCTTTATGCGAATTACTACTAAGCTATAAGATTGAAGTGAAAATTTGTGTAGGCGAAAATCTTTCATATGATAATGAAAAGATAACAATAGGTACTCCTGCTACGCTTAAAAACCAACAATTTAGCTCGCTTTCT
>MDSQ01000052.1_pt1 | contig 23495 bp, 15 predicted proteins | sample 1008251 | NCBI WGS metagenome assembly MDSQ01 (sample SAMN05526597, study PRJNA338239) | gut metagenome | isolation source: Hindgut content | host: Naso unicornis | place: Saudi Arabia: Red Sea | collected 2016-05
GAACTAGGGTATCATTCTATGGTGTCTATATCAAATATAACGGAGCAAATAAATGCTTAGTCTAGTCAACCGAGCTTTTACAAGCTCCCACTTCTATAAAGTGGGAGTAGTTGACTCAATTTATCCAATACTTAATATATATTAAAGTATTGACTATTTAGCCAAAATCTACACATGGTAAAGGTAGAAAGTTTTGGGGGATTTTGTATATATAAAAAAACCCCAAGGGTGAGGCCTTGGGGCGTTAAATCTAAGAGTTATTACTTACGGCTAGCTTTTTTTGTTTGTGCATGATATGCAGCCGCAGCTTCTGCCTGTTCTGCAGCAGCTTTAGTTTTAAGTGTAGCTAAATCTGTTGCAACTTGTGTAGCTAATGATTTTTCTTCATATGCAAGTGCAGCAGCTTCAGTTAACTTTATAGCTTCAGCAAACTTAGCAGCTTCAGCTTCCATTTTCGCTTTCATTATTTCGCTTACAGTAAGATGGTCGGAGCCACGTGTTGGAGCGATTATTGGTTGATATGGGTATGCTATGCCGGCAATTGCGAATAACGGAATTATTGCATATGTGATACCTGTATTAGCAACCATTTTAACCTTTACAAAAGCGTCAGTATAATCTTCTATAAGACCGTTTGATACAGATTGATTATAACCATGGCCAAATAGTGTTATTGTAACTGATCTATCTAATAAAAACTGTAGGCGTGTAAACCAAACAATAGTACCTAATTCGAGTGCATTTTCACCAGTTTTTGAACCTGGTAATTCTAATCCTCTACCCATCCATCTGCCTATCTCAGTAAGAGCATCTGCATAAATACCAGCACCAGCATGAAGACTTAATACATTTATTTGTGGTGCAGTTAGCTTTAAGTCTGACATTATCATAAACATATCTACACCTTGACCTTGAGGGATAATTACTTCTTCTAAGTGACCAATTTCATCGCCTGTTCCTTGTGTGAATACTGGGTCAGTGTAGAAGCCAATCATTGCTTGGTCTAGATAAGTGTTGTCTAGATAGCTTGTAGCCTCAGGGTCTGCAGATAAGATTTCTGCTTGTTTATCTGCAACTGCATTTAATAGCTCATGAACTAATGGTAAATATGCTGCATCAGCGCCTACTGCCGATTCACCTGCAGGACCTTGTTCACCTTGGATACCTTGAGGACCTGTTTCACCTTGTTCGCCTTGGATACCTTGGATACCTTCTGGACCTTGAGGACCCATTGGTCCCATTGGACCTGTTGCACCTGTTGCTCCTGTTGCTCCTGTTGCTCCTGTTGCACCTGTTTCGCCTGTTGCACCTGTTGCTCCACGAGGACCGCGAGGACCTTGAATACCTTGAATACCTTGTTCACCCTGAGGACCCATTTCGCCTGTAGCGCCTGCTGGACCTGGTTCACCTTGAAGACCCATTGGACCTGTAGCGCCTGTTTCACCTGTAGCGCCACGAGGACCGCGAGGACCTGGGATACCTTGAATACCTTGTTCTCCTTGAGGACCTATTGGACCAGTTGCTCCTGTTTCACCAGCAGGACCCATTTCGCCAGCAGGACCCATTGGACCTGTAGCACCTGTTGCTCCTGTTGCACCAACTTCACCTTGAATACCTTGCTCTCCTTGAATACCTTGTTCGCCTTGAACACCTTGAGGGCCTTGCTCACCTTGAACGCCTTGAAGGCCTCTTGGACCTCTTGGGCCAAATGGACCTCTTGGACCTTCAGGACCCATTTCACCAGCAGGGCCAGCTTCGCCAACAGGACCTTGTGCACCAGTTGCTCCACGAGGACCGCGAGGACCTTGTTCTCCTTGAATACCTTGCTCTCCTGTAGCACCAACTTCACCTTGGATACCTTGCTCGCCTTGAGGACCTTGCTCACCTTGAGGACCTTGCTCGCCTTGAATACCTTGCTCGCCTTGAATACCTTGCTCGCCTTGAATACCTTGCTCGCCTTGAGGACCTTGCTCGCCTTGAGGACCTTGCTCGCCTTGAGGACCTTGCTCACCTTGAGGACCTTGCTCGCCTTGAGGACCTTGCTCACCTTGAGGACCTTGCTCACCTTGAGGACCTTGCTCACCTTGAGGACGTTGGCAACATCCACAAGCTTGATAACCATCATAAATTTGAGAATTATTTGGTTCATAATAGCATTGACATCTGTCACAATAATATAAACTTCTTGCAGGTTGTGGACACCTGCGTTGTGGTTGTCCACAGCAACAAGGTTTTCCATCCGGATTACCATTCCCATTACAATTACACATATTTTGCCTCCTTATTAATACAACCATTAATACAACAACTAAACAAAAAGAACCTCAGACAATGTCGTTGTCTAGTTTAATATATGTGTTTGGGGACTTAGCTGACACTATATTTCGATACTTTTTTAGGACTGACAGTTTTGCTGATATATTTTTGGGAATTATGCCATTTTATGTTTGCAAATTTAATGTAAACAAAAGGATTGATAAGATATAATTTTTTAAAATAAGACATACATATGGATAAGGGAGATTACAGTTGGTTTTTTATATTTTTGATATTTTGATATAATGAAAGGATTAAATTTGATGAATACTAAATTACGAAATATTTTAACACGCATACTTTGTGGATTGCTTATAGTTCCTTCGATTCCTACGTTTTCTACATATGCAACTGCATATGATTCAGTAGCACCTTGGTTTAATTATAATGGCGCTAAGGATTTTACAGTTGTTAAGGGGGGGAATTTCTCTCTACCTGCTTTATCTGCTGATGATGATATTACCTCGTCTACAGACCTTAAAATTTATTATACTATTTTAAAGAATGGTGAATTAGTTAGTAAGGTGGATACTAATGTTGTTGGCACTTATGCTATAACTTATTATGTGGAAGATTTAGCAGGGAATATGGCGGCTATGACTATTACTGTTAGAGTAGTTGAAAGTTCAGATAATCCATATTATGAAAACAGTAGCAGTACACATGCTGTTGAGATAGTGAATGTTGCTAGTTTGTTTAATGATGTGGCTGAGGATGATTGGTATCATGGTGATATTTCTCAGGTGTATAGTCGAGGGCTAATGATGGGGGTTACAGATGATGAGTGGCAACCGTATCAGTCGGCTACCCGTGCGCAGGTAACAACGATTTTATACCGTTTAGAGGGTTCAGTAACTAATTTGCCTGCTACTTCGTTTGATGATGTTAGTGAATCTGATTGGTTTGCTCCTGCTGTAGCGTGGGCTGTACATGCTAATGTATCTCATGGCTTTGATGATGGAACGTTTCGCCCTAATGATAATGTAACGCGTGAACAGCTAGCTGTTATTATGTATAATTATGCTATTTATAAAGGCTATGATGTATCTGGTACTAGTAATATATATGACTATTCCGATGGTTGGACTGTTTCGGAGTGGGCTAAACCGGCTATGGAATGGGTGCTTAGCGCAGGAATTATGGGCGGCAAAGTTGTTGGTGATTTGCTAGACTTAAAAGGTACGGCTACTCGTGCTGAAATAGCTGCTATTGTTAATAGATTATTAAATTACAATTAATCCTAGAGTATTAATTAACTTTTTGCTTATAATAAGAATAAAGTAACTTGCCGATAGATTTATAGATTGATTGGTTATGAATTTCAAATAGTAAACATATGCTATAATATAGCTTATAAAACTACAATAAGTGACAAGCTTATAATAATAATTGAGGAGGGTTAATTAGATGTGTGGAATAGTTGGTTATATTGGATTTAAAGATGGTTTAGATGTTAAAGAAATTTTATTAACTGGGTTGGAGAAGTTAGAGTATAGAGGTTATGATTCAGCAGGTATTTGTATTTATAATGATGGGGTTAAGATATTTAAGGATGAAGGTAGAGTAGCGCATTTAAGGCAGTTAGTGGATATGGATGTTCCATCTAATTTAGGGATTGGCCATACTCGCTGGGCAACTCATGGTATTCCATCTCAACGTAATTCGCATCCACACCAATGTCATACAGGCCGTTTTACTGTTGTGCATAATGGAGTTATCGAAAATGAAATAGAACTTCGCGAACAGTATTTAGAGGATTATGATTTTATTTCGGATACTGATACTGAAATTATTGCAGCTTTAATTGAAAAGTTTGTGGCGCAGGGTGAGTCAGCTTCTCTTGCTATTCGCCATGTTATGGGGTTATTAGAAGGTTCATATGCTTTAGGTATTATGGATGCTGCTACTCCAGATAAGTTTTATGCCGCTAAAAATAAATCACCATTGTTAGTAGGTGTAGGTAAAAACTTTAATATGATTGGCTCCGATGCTATGTCTATTATTAAGTATACTGATGAATTTATTGAGCTACATGATGAGGAATTTATTGTACTTAGTGCTAATGAAGTAGCTATTTATTCTATTTTAGGCACTAGAGTTGATAGATTGTCTTATAAAGAAACTCTAGATGCATCTGATACGGAAAAAGGTGTGTATCCATATTATATGTTAAAAGAGATAGATGAGCAACCTTTTGCTATTCGTCGTATCGTTGCAGAGTATTTCACTGAGAATACTTATAATATTAATCCAGAGATTGTAGAGTCTCTTGCTAACACTGATAGAATTTATATTGTGGCAGCTGGTACTAGTATGAATGCTGGTTTTGTTGGGAAGCAGTTGTTTGAGTCTATTGCTAACATTCCTACTGAGGTGCATATTGCTTCTGAGTTTGTATATAACACTCCTTTAATTAGTAAACGTCCATTGTTTATTTTCTTATCTCAATCTGGAGAGACTGCGGATAGTCGCGCTGTGCTAGTTAAGATTAAGAAGCTAGGTTATAAGTCGTTGACTATTACTAATGTAAAAGGTTCAACTTTATCGCGTGAGGCTGACTATACTTTACTTTTATATGCTGGTGTGGAAATTGCAGTTGCATCTACTAAAGCTTATACTTCTCAAATTGCAGTTATGGCTATTTTGGCTGCAAATGAAGCTAATTGGGATGCTAAGGTATTAAAAAAGGAGTTGGCTCTTATTGCTAATGTAATTGAGTCGATTACAGATAATAAGTTGTTATTTAAAGAGTTGGCGGATAAATATTTAATTAAACGCAATTGTTTTTATATTGGCCGTCATATAGATTATTATGTAGCTATTGAAGCTTCACTTAAGTTAAAAGAAATTTCTTATATTCAGACTGAAGGCTTTGCAGCAGGGGAGCTTAAGCATGGTACTATTGCACTTATTGAAAATGGTACGCCAGTTATTGCTGTTATTTCACAAGAGAATATTAATTTAAATACTCGCTCTAATATTAAAGAGGTTAAATCTCGCGGAGCTGAAACTATAGTAATTTCGTTAAAGTCGCTAAGTGCTGCTACTGACCAAATTGTTATTGATGATGTATTCCCAGTTTTAGCTCCACTTGTAACAATAGTTCCTACTCAGCTGTTAGCTTACTACGCTGCGCTTGGTCGTGGACTTGATATTGATAAACCACGTAACTTGGCTAAGTCAGTTACAGTTGAATAAGTTAATTTTTGGCTCATCATGTTTTTATGGTGAGCTTTTTTTGTTGCCGTGATTTTAATTTTGGCTTTATGGGGCTATATTTTTAGATTAAAAAGGAGTACAATAGCGATAAAAGTATATTAAGAAAAGAGGTATTATTTATGGTAACATCTAATTTTATTAAAACTATAATAGAAGAGGATATAGCAACCGGTAAGCATAATCAGATTATAACTAGATTTCCACCAGAGCCTAATGGTTATTTGCATATAGGGCATGCGAAAAGTATATGCTTAAATTTTGGTTTAACCCAAGAGTTTGATGGGGTAACTAAGTTAAGATTTGATGATACGAACCCTATTAAAGAAGATGTGGAGTATGTAGAAGCTATTAAAGATGATGTGGAGTGGCTAGGGTTTGAGCCAGCTGAAATTGTATTTGCTTCAGATTATTTTGAGACTATGTATGAGTGTGCTGTTAAGCTAATAGAAAAAGGGCAAGCGTACGTTTGTGATTTAACTCCAGAGCAGATGAGGGAGTATAGAGGAACTTTGTCGCAGCCTGGCAAACCTAGTCCATATAGAAGTAGAACTGTGGAAGAGAATTTAGAGTTATTTGCAAAAATGAGAGATGGCGAGTTTGAAGATGGCACTAAAGTGTTACGTGCTAAAATTGATATGGCTTCGCCTAATATAAACTTACGTGACCCAATATTATATCGTATATCACATACTCAACATCATAATACAGGCAAGAAGTGGTGCATTTACCCTATGTATGATTTTGCGCATCCATTAGAAGATGCGATAGAAGGTATTACTCATTCGCTATGTTCGTTAGAGTTTGAAAATCACCGTCCGTTATATGATTGGGTGGTAAGAGAGTGTGAGATGCCATGTTTACCTCGCCAAATTGAGTTTGCACGTCTTAGCATGACTAATACTGTTATGAGTAAGCGGTTACTTAAAGAGCTTGTGGATAATGGTGTTGTGGATGGATGGGATGACCCGAGAATGCCAACTATTGCAGGGTTGCGCCGAAGAGGGTATACAGCAACTTCCATTCGTAATTTTTGCCGCGAGATTGGTGTGGCGAAAGCTGATTCTGTTGTAGATAGTCAAATGTTAGATTATTTTTTGCGTGAAGATTTGCTTGATAAAGCTCCGCTTGCTATGAGCATATTGCGTCCGCTTAAAGTTATTATTACTAATTATCCTGAAAATGAAGTGGAGTATGTGGAGATTGAAAATAATCCAAAAAATCCAGATGCAGGTACTAGGAAAGTTCCGTTTTCACGCGAAATTTACATTGAGCAAGACGATTTTATGTTGGTGCCAGCTAAGAAGTATTTTAGGTTATTTCCTGATAATGAAGTAAGATTAAAAGGCGCGTATTTTATACGTTGCACAGGTGCTGTTCGTGATAGGGCTGGCAATGTTATTGAGGTTCATTGTACGTATGACCGCGAAACTAAGAGCGGTTCGGGATTTACTGCTAGGAAAGTTAAGTCTACAATTCATTGGTTAAGTGCAACCTATGCTGTACCAGCTGAATTTCGTTTGTTTGAACCGTTAATTTTAGATGATAGTAGTGGAGAGCATTTTTTGGATAGGATTAATCCTAATTCGCTAGAGATTTTAAATGGGTATATAGAGCCTACAGCGATTAAAGATGCGCAGCCACTTAATAAATTCCAATTTGTAAGACATGGCTTTTTCTGTGTTGACTCTAAGTATTCTACTAATGATAAGTTTGTGTTTAATAGAATTGTACCGTTAAAAAGTTCGTTTAAGTTATAGAGATTAGGCTTATCTCACAAATTGTTGTGGGATAAGCCTTTTTCTAATTTCTATATGGGATAGCTTCCACACAAATTACTCCTTATTTGTTGTGTAATTAAATATAAATAGTGAAGCTATTGTAAATGTAACAACATTATACCTGATAAATCTGCACGTATGATAGGTGTACAAGATGTAATATAGTATTAAGCTGCTGCCTAGTGATGTAATTATCATAATGCCCATTGCTTTTGCATAATCAGTTAATTTATATAAATATATATAGCTTTTTATTAAGAATATAGTTAATAAGTATAAAATTGTAATTTTCCAATCTAACATTAAAGTTATAACTGAAATTACTGCTGTGCGCATACGAATGTTCGCATGTTCAATCACAGCCATGTGGATTATTACGCCAAATACTAGTATAGTGAAGACTATAACTGGAGTTTGTATTGTAATATCAGAGTAGACGTATAATTTAAAAAACCATAGTAACACTATTAATGGTATTAAAACTGCAATAGCTTCAACTAATTGTAGAAAAATGTTTTGAGTTTTTGGCTTTGTCAATTCACAAGAAGGTGAGCTGGCATTAGAGCTAAAAATTGTAAATAGCTGCGGCAGCAAATCAATTAAATGATATAACGGTTTGGATAGACTTAGCGCCAAAATCATAATTAGTGTAACAGAGCGCATAGATATACCTTGGTATAAATACAATTTGACCCCTAGAGCTAGAGCAAAAATGATGGTAGAATTTAACAGTGGAAGTAATATCTTTTTCACTTTGCGTCCATCTATATCTTTCTGATTAGCATATACCATTGGTAGCACAGTTAAAGGAAACATCGCCAGTATAGTGATGCCTACGCGCCAATTCGTTATACCGATGACAAAAATTGTGAGTGTCACAAAGACTAGATAAGGTAGTCCTTGTGTAACCAAATATATTAATGCTGGTGTGTTTTCATGTGTTTTGCTATGGATGCTTAGTTTTAATCCTGTGCCATACATAATTGATTTTATTATTAGTGTGGCACAGATACATATTGTAAGTGTGGATGCCGTTTGCCAGTCGAACGTGCTATTTAGTAGTGTCATTACTATTTTGGTTAGTAGTACATACGGTATAAGGCCGATTATTTCTGATAATGTTAGCATTATAGTTGCTGCACAAAGTTTTTTTATGTTGTGTGTGGCGACTATTTTTTTTATGTTGTCCATTTTATATTTACCTTTCTTATTTTTTTTGTTGCCATTTTGCGATGCCTTTTTGCCGTTCCTTCTTGCCGTTCCTTCTTGCCGTTTTGTTTTGCGGTTCCTTTTTGCTGTTCGAGTATAGTATATCCAGTTTGCGCTATTATATCAGTAGCTATTTTGCTGAAGTTTTTAATTTAAGACAAAAAACAAAGGGCTATGACCAGAGGCGATAGTCCTTGTTTAGTATTAAATATTATCCAAAAGGCGTTCAATGTATAAAAATGAGGTGGTGCATGCAACGTTGTAAATATCATATGGGCTAAGGACAACATCGAGACAATCATCTAGTTGCACAATAACTTTAGTGGCTATATGATATGCGTTAGCCATTTCTAAACGTTTCTTTAAATACTTTATTCTAGAGTAGTTAAAGGTAGCTTGCCGTGGCATTATCTCGGAATTCATAATTTTAGTTAAGTTACTTATGTCTAGCACATCGGTAAAGTAAGCAAATGTTATATATTGAATAATGTCCATAATAATGATAATATCCACGCCTTGTTCCATTTTTTTTATGTCTGCAGCTAACGTAGTTGTGTTAAAAGCTTTGATTAAGTTTTGCGCTACACAATTAATGTCATTCTTAGTTAAAGATGGTGTGATGCGTCTTAGTTTAATCATAAAATCCCCCCCTTATAACTTATATACATAACAAGGGCTTGTTTTCTGAACCAAACTAGCTAAGAATTTTAAAGTTTATGAAATATTTCTAAAAGTTTGGCTAATTATAGGTTTGTTTTCTATTTACTATAACAACGGCGGATTATAGTTTTCCTATAAATATATTTTTTGTCAACCATTTACAGCATAAGTTCAACTGTTTTTTTGAATTTTTTGGGGAAGATAATAATACAATAGATACAAGCTTATTTTATTAATCGAACATTTAAGGAGGATTTATGGCATTTCAAAAATGGTTTAAGAAAAAAGAGGATGAAATTGAGATAGAACCGGCTGTGGAGGAGCCGAGTGAGTTTACTGTTCCCACTAATAAGGTAGGGGAGTTGTTAGGCAAGGCGGTTGATTTATCAGAGAAAACTGCTGATTGGCTTACTAAAGCTTCTGTAGATAGATATACAAAGTCAGCGCAGAAAGGTGATGCTGAGGCGCAGTATAAGTTGGGTTTGTGTTATGAGTCAGGGGATGGCGTAGAACAGGATTTGTCTAAGGCTGTGGATATGTATATTTTGGCTGCTGAGCAGGGGTATGTGGATGCTGAGTATAAGTTGGCGCTATGTTATGAACATGGCATTGGTGTTAGTAAAAATGTTGAGGCGATTATGTTTTGGCTTATTACAGCAGCAGAGCATGGCCATGCGGAAGCTAAGTTTAAGCTGGGGTTAACTTATGAGGATGTTGAGTGTAACTTTGATGAGGCGGCTAGGTTGTATGAGCAGGCGGCGGAGCTTGGGCAAGTGGATGCGCAGTTTAAGATGGGGCTATTTTATATAGGCGGGTTAGGTGTAGTGCAAAATCCAGCTAAAGCAATTTTTTGGTATGAGAAAGCGGCTGAGAAAGGCGTTATAGGAGCGCAGATGAATTTGGCGGCTTGTTATGAGGTTGAGGGTGATTTTAAAAAGGCTGTTAAGTGGTATATTAAAGCAGCTAAGCAAGGGAATGTAGACGCTGAGTATAATTTAGGGCGAATGTATTTAACTGTAAAACCTAAGTCGGCTGTGGAGTGGTTATTAAGAGCTGCTGAGCATGGCCATGCTGTGGCGCAGTATGAGCTTGGGATGTGTTACTATGATGGGATTGGCATTAAACAAGATTTTAATATAGCAGCACAATGGTTTGCAGATGCTACTAAATCAGATATTAGTTTAGCGCAGTTTAAGCTAGGAATATGTTATGAAAATGGCTATGGTGTGGAGAAGTACTTTAAAAAAGCGGCGCAGCTTTATGCATTAGCGGCTAGGCAAGATTTAGCGGAGGCGCAGTTTAGGCTAGGGCTATGTTATGAGTATGGTAATGGCGTGGATGTTGATTTAGTAGAGGCTGTACGCTTGTTTAATAAGGCGGCTACTAGAGGTTTAGTAGATGCACAGCTTAAGATGGCAGGATGTTTTCAAAAAGGAATTGGTGTGGATGTTGATTATAACGAGGCTGCTAAGTGGCTGACTGTAGTTGCTGAGCAAGGCTATGCAGATGTTCAGTTTAAATTAGCTATGTTATATGAGAGCGGTGAGTTTATAAAACAGGATTTAGAAAAAGCGGCTGAGTGGTTTGCTAAGTCGGCTCAATCGGGGCATATGAGAGCGCAATGTGCGTTAGGTCTATGTTACTACTACGGTTATGGTGTGGAGCAAAGTTATAATACTGCTGTTGTTTATTTTAAGCAATCAGCAGACCAAGGATTTGCTAGCGCGCAGTTTAATTTAGGGGTTTGTAATTTTAAAGGCTTTGGCGTTAATGAAGATATGCAGCAGGCAACTGAATGGTATTTTAAAGCTATGAACCAAGGTAAAGCTGTAGAAGAGTTTATGATTAGAGGTGTTGAGGAAGAGTTTGATGTAGCGGTAAATTGGTTTAATAAAATCACGCTGGCTAAGGCAGGTAACTCAAATGCGCAGTTAGAGGTAGGGATGTGTTATAAAACCGGCGATGGCGTGGAACAGGATTTTGCTGAGGCTGTAGTATGGTTGATTAAAGCCGCTGCTGTGGATAATGCCGATGCGCAGTTTCATTTAGCAGCATGTTATGAAAATGGCGAAGGTGTGGAAGTTGATGAGCAAAAAGCTATTAAGTGGTATATTACGGCTAGCCGAAATGGCCACGCTGAAGCTAGAGATAACTTGGCTAATATATTTTTTACTCATGGAAAAAACGATTTAGACAAAGGTTTGTTAAGAAGCGCTATGGAGTGGTTTACGAGAGCTGATGAGCATGGACATTCTATGGCTAAGTCACATTTGGCAGATAGCTTATTTTTCTTAGCTAGAGATTTTTACGATAGTGGCGATTTGGTGGAAGCGGCACAATGGTTAGAGAAAGCAGTTGAGTATGGACATGAAGAGGCTACTATTATGGCTAGAGATTGTTTGTATCAGCTAGGAGAAAATTTATGCGCTGATAGAGAATTTGAAGATGGTGCATTTTGGTATGCTAAGGCTGCGAAGGTAGGGCATGGCGATGCGCATGTTAAAGCTGCTGAAGCGTTGTTTGCACTAGGCGAAAGTTATTATGAAAATGAGGAGTTTGAAAGAGCCATTTACTGGTTTAACAATAGCGCTAAAGCTGGGTATGAACATGGAGAGCTTAGAGCAAATGAGTGTTTGTATATGTTAGGAAAGAAATGCATGGAACAAAATAACTTGGTGGAGGCTATATCATGGTTTGAGCAAGCTAAAGCTTCTGTACAAGCACAAGAAGCTGCTGCTAATTGTGCAGTTAAGTTAGGTGATGAGTATTATAGCAAAAAAGAATTTGACCAAGCGATTAGTTGGTATACTAAAGCAATAGGCAACGGTAAAGATGAAGCGCATGACAGTTTGTTAAATGTGTGGTATGACTACGCGAATTCTTACAAAAACAAATCGAAGAAAGCGTTACCTTGGTTGACTAAAGCGGCCGAAGGGGGACATGTTGATGCGCAGTTTAGTTTAGGAATGTGTTATAAAAATGGTATGGGAGTAAGTAAAGATTTAGAAGTGGCGCTAAAGTGGTTTGAAAAAGCGGCTAAGGCGGGCAATGTGGATGCGCAGCTTTATTTAGGAGAGATTAGCACGGATAAAGAGCAAGCTGTGGAGTGGTATAAAGGCGCAGCTGAAGCTGGAAATGTGGATGCTCAATATAATTTGGGTATGTGTTTGCGAAATGGAGTAGGAATTGAGCAGGATTTAGAGCTAGCAGTTGAGTATTTAACGAAGGCAGCACAGCAACAAAATGTGAAGGCGCAGAAAGAGTTGCCAAATGCTTGGTGTGAGTTAGGACTTCTATATAAGCAAAATGGAAATTTAGAAGGTGCGGTTGAGTTATTTAGTAAAGCTACTGATAATGTAAATGCGCAGTTTAATCTGGGATTGTGCTATCAGGATAAGAAAGATGAGTCGCAGGCTTTGGAGTGGTTTACAAAAGCGGCTATGTTGGGGCATTTAGAAGCTCAGTGTGCTTTAGGGTTATTATATTATAATCAAGATAACTATGATGTGGCGATTAGTTGGTTTAAAAAATCTGCTGCTAAAGGTCTTGCGAGTGCGCAGTTTAATGTAAGCGTGTGTTACTACTTAGGTAATGGAGTGGAGCAAAACGTGGATATTGCAACGACTTGGTATGAAAGAGCGACTGAGCAAGCGCGCATGGATGAAGAGTTTATGATACAAGGTGTGGAAGCTGAGTTATCTAAAGCTATGAATTGGTATAGAAAATTGGCTAAAGCGAAAAAAGGCGATGCTAAAACTCAGTATGAAGTGGGGTTATGTTATAAAAATGCTGATGAAGTGGGTCAGGATTTAATTCAGGCAGTAAATTGGTTAAAAAAATCGGCGGCACAAGAGTATGTGGCAGCGCAGTATTGCTTGGGGTTATGCTATGAAGAAGGCACCGGTGTTGATATTGACTTAGAGCAGGCGTTAGATTTATATGCGAAGGCGGCTAAGGGTGGCGATAGCAATGCACAAAGTCGTTTAAGTGAAGCTTGGTTTAGCATGGGTAAACAATGCTACGATAATCATGAGTATGAAAAAGCGGTATCATGGCTATACAAAGCGGCTGAAGCAGGTAATGAGGATACTAAAGAGTATATTATAAATGCGTTGTTGGAACTTGGCAATAACTGCTGTGTAGCAAATAATTACGAAACTGCAGCAGGATGGTATAAAAAAGCGGCTGAAGCAGGGTGCGATTATGCTAATAAACATGCGGCTGAAGCGTTATTTAAGTTAGGCGAATTATATTATAATGAAAATGACTTTGTAACCGCTATAGCATGGTTTGAGCAGGCGCTTGATGCTGGGGATGATACTGCGCAAGGATATATAGCCGAGTCGTTATTTAAGATGGGTAGAAGCTGTTATAACGAACAAGATTTTGAAGCGGCCGCAAATTGGTATGAAAAGGCTGCGCAAGCGGGGTATTTAGCAGGAAATGAAAGTGTAGGCGAAGTGTTATTTGAGTTAGGAAAAGGAAGTTATGATGAGAATAACTTGGAGCTAGCACAAAGATGGTTTGAAAAGGCGAGTAATGTAGGGCATGATGAAGCGAAAACGTATTTAGCCGATATATGGTATCAAAAAGGGTTGGCAGAGTATGATGAATATAATTACGCTGAAGCTGTTGAGTGGTATAAGAAGGCCGCTCTTAAAGGGAGTTTACATGCTCAGTATGAACTTGCGATATGTTTAGAAAAAGGCGAAATTATAGACGAGGATAATGAAGAGGCGCTTAAGTGGTATAGACTAGCGGCTGAGGCAGGTCATGCAGCGGCGCAAAATAGTTTAGGTAGATGCTATCAATATGGTATTGGTATTAATAAGGATTTAAAAACTGCGATTAAATGGTATTCTGAAGCGGCAACACTCGGTAATGCGGAAGCTCAATGTAGAGTAGGGATGTTTTATGTAAATGGTGAAGGTGTAGAGAAAAACTACATAAAAGCCGTGGATTTATTAACTAAAGCAGCACAGCAAAACCAGATGGCGGTTAAAGATGTGTTACCAAAAGCATGGTGTGGTCTTGGCCTGTGTTATAAAACAGGTGATGGTGTGGAGAAAGATATGTCAACAGCAGTGGAGTGGTTTAAGAAAGCTGCTGATAAAGGCAATGCACAGGCTCAGTATAATTTAGGGCTATATTTTGAGATGGAGCAGGATTTAGAAAGCGCTAAGGATTATTTTACTAAAGCAGCAAACGCTGGTGATGCAGACGCGCAGTTTAAGCTAGGCAGTTGGTATAAAACCGGTGTTGGTGTAGCGCAAGATGAGATGAAGGCTTTGAAATTGTTTGGGAAGGCGACTGATAATGGACATTTAGAAGCTAAGGTAATTTTGCAAGAAGATTGCGTTAGATTAGGCAGAATACACTATATTAAAAAAGATTTTAAAACTGCGCTTGACTTATTTGAAATTGCTGCTGAGTGTGGACATGAAGAAGCGGCTAAGTTGTTAGTGGACGTATGGTTTGATATAGGGAAAGAGTATGCGGGCAATGAAAATTATGCTCAGGCATTTAAGTATTTAGATTTAGCAGGTAAGTCTGCGGAAGGGCAAACTAGCATGTATGCAAGACAGTTTGCTATGGAATCGAGATATACACTTGCGCAAAGTTGTTATGATAATGGAAATTACGAAGAAGCTATAGGATGGCTTGTGGATACGCAAGAGGATGAGAAGGTTAAGGAATTGCTGGTTATGTCATGGTTTAATGAAGGTAAGCGTTGGTATGATGAGCAGTATTATGAAAAAGCGATGGAATGCTTTAGAAGAGCTGTGGATTTAGGATGTATGGAAGCGCAGTATTATTTAGGGCTGTGTTATGAAAACGGCACTGGAGTGGAGCTAAACTTAGAGAAGGCGATTATCTTATATATGAAAGCGCATGGATGTGAGGAAGCTAAGGCTAAGTTAAATGATGACGATTTGGCTGAAATTGCGAATGTATATAGTAGAAAAGTGGATGAGTTGATTAGCTTATTAGCACATGAAAATGTTGAAGATGATGTTAAAGACTTTGTAAAAGAAAACGCAAGCTTTTTTATAGTGGGCGATAAAAATTACGATAGGTTACTTAACTCTGAATTGGAGGCTAAGCATTTTAATAAAAACTTTAAACGATACTTTGGGAATATGATAGTAATAGATGGAGCGATAACTAAAATAAAAGAGATAGATATATCAAACGAGTACCCGAGCTTAGGAGGGTATTTAACTAGCGTGGAGATAGAAGGCAGTTATGAAGCGTATATAGTTGGTTGTGTGGATGCATATTTAGGAGATTATATTTCGCTAGATGCATTACCAATCCGTGATAAACCGTTACTAATGTTAGCGGCGCATGTGAACAGCATAGATGGTTAGTTATTTTTTATTAGGGTAGGCTTAGGTCTACCTTTTTTTCATTTTACCACGGAATTAATACGGAAAATTTGGTATTGTAGTGCTGTTTATGTTAAGTTGTAGTGTAAATTTTGCATGATATATGATATAATAAGAAAAAGAAAGGAGGAGTTGGGTATGTCTGTAAGCCATAAAGCAGAAGTTAAGGATGTGGTGAAGGTACAAAAGCCACGCCGTTATGCGGCACTTATGCATAATGACGATTTTACAACTATGGAATTTGTAATAGAGGTACTAGAGACTATTTTCGCTAAGTCTAGCGGAGAAGCATATACAATTATGATGAATGTGCATAAGAAGGGTATAGGTGTTGCAGGAGTTTATTCTGTGGATATTGCGACTTCAAAAGCAAAGAAGGCAATGGAATTAGCAAGAGAAAATAATTTTCCGTTTAAAATGACAGTAAAAGAGGTGGATGAATAATGTATGTATCAGTAGATGTAGATAAGATTATTAAGAAGGCGAGAGAGTATGCGTTAATATATAAACATGAGTTTGTAACTCCTGACCATATGTGGTTAGCGTTGTGTGACCATCTAGAGTTTAAATCAGCAGTGAGAAGCTGTGGTGGTAATAGTAATGAGCTAAAAAATGAGTTGCAACAGTATTTAGAAGATAATTTAGAGGTTATGGAAGAGGTAGAGATTGAAGATAGTTACTACTTGCAACGGGTGTATGGAGCTGTTGTTGAGAGAATTAAGGCTAGTGGTAAAAATGTGGTGGAGATTGACCATTTGGTGTCAGTCCTGCTACAAGTGCCAGAGAGTTATGCTGTGTATACTTTAAGTATGTTAAATATTGATGGTTCTAAGTTATTATATGAGTTGTGTCATAATGGGACAGCGCAAAGTAGCGATACTACTGATGAGGATGAGGATGATGAAGATAGACCAAGTTTTTTGATTGATTTGAATGCGCAAATTGCACAAGAAGATATTAAATTAATAGGGCGTGAGGAAGAAATTTTTAGGACTTTACAGATTATGGGGCGTAAGACTAAAAATAATCCCCTCCATATAGGTGAGGCTGGAGTGGGGAAAACAGCTATCGCTTATGAGTTAGTACGTCGTATTAACGATGGGTCTATTGATGATGCGCAAGTTTATGGGCTTGATATAGCAGGAATGTTGGCTGGAACACAATATAGAGGAGATTTTGAAAATAGATTTAAAGCTGCATTTGATTATGTTAAAAAGCAGGAAAATCCAATTGTGTATATTGATGAGATGCATACAATTGTGGGTGCAGGTGCTATTGGAGGTGGTAGTATGGACGCTTCTAATTTACTTAAGCCTTATCTTAGCGACGGTAAGATTAAATTTATTGGAGCGAGTACGTTTGAGGAGTATAAAAAGTATTTGGAGAAAGATAAAGGTCTTATTAGGAGATTTCAAACTATTGAGATTAAGGAGCCTACAGCTGAAGAGGCTTTAGATATTGTTAAAGGTATTAAACACCAGTATGAACAGTACCATGAGGTTACTTATACTGATGAGGCTATTGAGAAAGCTGTTATTCTAAGTAGTAAATATATGAATGATAGATATTTACCAGATAAGGCTATTGATTTAATAGATGAGGCTGGTTCTACTATAAGATTGAATAATCCTGATAAACAAGGGTTGGTAGTAGATGAACATATGATGGAAAAATTGGTGGCAAGAATTTGCCGTATTCCAGAACAGACTGTAGTTAAAGATGAAAAAACTAAACTTAAAAATTTAGAATCAAATTTAAAAAGGAGTATTTTTGGGCAACAACAAGCTATTGAGGCTGTGAGCAGATGCATTAAATTATCTCGCTCTGGACTGGGTAATCCTAATAAGCCAGTGGCCAATATGTTGTTTGTAGGTCCAACTGGTGTTGGTAAAACTGAAATTGCAAGGTGTTTAGCTACAACACTAGGTATTAAATTAATTCGCTTCGATATGAGCGAATATATTGAAAAACATGCGGCCTCTAAGTTAATCGGTGCACCTCCAGGGTATGTGGGTTACGAAGAAGGCGGTTTACTTACTGATGAAATTAGGAAGACTCCTCATTGTGTTTTACTTCTTGATGAAATAGAGAAAGCTCATGTAGATATTTTTAGTATGCTGTTGCAAGTTATGGACTATGCTACGTTAACAGATAATCAGGGGCGAAAAGTTGATTTTAGAAATGTGATTATTATTATGACTTCTAATGCAGGAGCTTCTTCTGTAGGTAAAAAGTTGGTGGGCTTTGGAGAGAGGGAGCTGTCTGCTGTAGCGATAGATGAGGCGGTTAAGAAAACGTTTACGCCGGAGTTTAGAAATAGGCTAGATGCGACTATTACTTTTAACGGAGTAGATGAGAGTATGGCGCTTAAAATTGCTAAGAAGGAAATTGAGCAGCTTAAGGATAGTTTGGCGCAGAAGAATATTACTATTACAATGTCGCCTAGAGTAATTAGTTATCTGGCTAAGAAAGGGACTACGGTTGAGTACGGTGCAAGAGAAATTGCAAGGACAATTGAGCATGAAGTTAAGACGTTGTTAGTGGAAGAAGTGTTGTTTGGCAAGCTTGCGAACGGCGGTAGTTGTAAAATTGTTATGAACAAAGGGCATTTAAAATTAGAAATTACAACCTAATGGTATTAAGCGGGTATTAAGAATGAATAGAAAAAAATTGAAATTTTTGGTAATACTTATTATAATAGGTATAGGTTACTATATTCAGCTTAGAACCATTGGATTTAGTATACCATGTATTTTTAATGTTATTACAGGCTTAGAATGCCCTGGCTGCGGAATGAATACAGTTGCCTATGCTTTATTGCAAGGTGATATTTCACGAGCATTTTATGCAAATCGTGGTGTTGTAATTATTTTACCGGTTCTAGTGCCGTTTATATTGTGTTTTACATATAAATGGTTATATGACCAAGAGTTTAATTGTGATAAGTACACTTGGATTTTTCTAATCTATTTCGTTTGCTGGGCAGTTGCAAGAAATGGTCTTTGCCTAAATGTTTAGGAGGTAGTACTACTGATGAACAGAGCAGTTTTTTCTGTTGTATACTGGATTGTATTAATTTTTGCTGTTATATATAGCAACAATGGTCCTATGAAAAACAATATTGGAATTAGATTATTTTTGGTATTGTGGACTGCGGGTTTTTATGCCTTTTACTGGGTGTATTCTATTACCGAAACAGCCATAAAATTTGACCCTATGGAATGGGAAACTGGCGGTCTAACCGTCGTACTATTAGGCATGTTTACATGTGGGCTCTATTTTGTATATTGGGGTTTTCAGATGGGTAGATTGTTTGGCATAGCTACAAATAATAAGGAGAAGTGTTTTTTACACTTACTGCTGTGGTTAGGCGGATATGTTAGTGGGTTTACAAGTTGGATTGTGGCAGTGTGTTTGCTGCAAAATGATATTAATAAATTATCAAATCGTAAGCCACAAATGAGTAGTGCAAATAATAATGATGATGATAATTGGTGGGATTAACTTAACACCCCGCAGCCTTTTGGAGGCTTGCGTACTTAAGGAGCTTTAGAAAGGAGGTTTATATGGGACAAAAAAATATTGGTATGTGTTTGTTGCTAACCGTATTAACTTGTGGTCTATATATTTTCTATTGGATGTATTCAATTTCTGAAGAAGCTTTACTAGCGCCAAATAACGAATGGCACACTAGCGGTTTTATGGTTCTTGTATTCGATATTTTCACTTGTGGTTTGTATAGCATATATTGGTGCTATAAAATGAGCAAAATCTTTAGCTCTGGAAACAGCGACACTAAACCTTTAATTTTATTACTTTTATGGCTATGTGGCTTTGGTTGGGTTTCTCTATGCGTAATTCAAGACGATATTAACCAACTTAACCGAATGAAATACAACTAAAAAAAAGTGCTTATCTAAACTAGGTAAGCACTTTTTTTTAATATAAATTAAAAACTTTTCCGATAATATCAGCTAACGGCTGCACTGCAACTAATGCTTCTGCAAAAGTATTAGTATTTGCCCCCACTTCAACTAATAGCGAATTAGGCAACATATGTGTACTATATCTATAAGGCTTTAAATAAATACGACGCATTATATCAGGATAATATGTAAGGCCTACAATTTGCGCTTGCATTGATAGTGCAAGGTTATCTTCTAAATTATCATTAACTAAATGTTGCATATAAACTAAATCGCCATTGCCATTTCTCATCTGAGTAATACCATTTACAAACATAAGCTTTGCCGATGACTCACCATTAACCTCACCAGCTAAATGTATTCCATCCAGTCCATCGCTATGAAGGTCTATAGACAGCTGTAGCGATGGATTATCCGCAATTATTTGAGGCATAATAGTATCTACCACATCATACTCATTTCTGCTATCAATTTTATAGCCATCTGTAATATGTAGCACCTCTAAACCAAAGCGACGTTCTAGTTCATCCGCTAGTGCATTGCCTATAGCTATAACTCCGCCATTCTCATAATCTCTCCAATCCTCATCTATATAAACTTCAGTGTTATGAGTGTGGAATATTAAAACATGAGGGCCTTCAATGCTAGTATCAATAGTTAATTCGCGCGATATAAATTCTTCAAAATCCCATTGGCTAATTAAAGCTGCATCTAATGCTAGCTGTGCATCTGCTACGAAAAAGTTAGAAACTAAATATTCCGGGTCATCAAACCTAGACAAATCAACATTTTGAACAACTGGGGTTGGAAATACAGGTGTGTAGACGTTTCCTGTATCTAAATTTATAAAATCATGGCCACTAGGTATCTCAAAATCAAATGCCCCAGTTATATACCCTCCAGGCAAAAATATCGGTAGTTGTTGTGTAAACGGAAGTGAAGAATAAATATAGCTAATAGGGCTTTTGACTATTACTTTAGTAACATTATTAACATAACTCTTTATTAATGAATGTGCATCAAACGGAGTATCTAGCGTACTTATAGCAGTTTTAGTAAAAATCAAATTGCCCCCATCACGTAAATGAAAATTTATGTCATCATAAGTTGCTTTTGCAGTTACTCCTACTAGTAAGGCAACTAATAGATGTTGGAGAAGAACTGTTTGTCCATATTTTTTTGTCATGTAAGCATTACCTCTTTTCAAAATTAGGTTGAATAACCTAATAATATTGTATACAAGTGTATACTTAAATATGCCTAATAGCACTGTTTAATATAAGTTAAACACTATGCCAATTATATCCGCTAGCGGCGCTACTGATACTAGTGCTTCTTCCAATGTGTTAGTAGATGCACCAACTTCTACTACCAATGTGTTAGGATGCATATGTAAACCATATCTATAAGGTTTTAAATATATCCTACGCATTATATCGGGATAATATGTTAATGCCGCAATTTGAGCTTGTATAGAAACTGTAAGATTATCTTCCACATATTCATTAACTAAGTTATTCATATAAACTAATTCGCCGGCCAAGTTTCTCCACTGAGTTAAGCCGTTTACAAACATTAGTTTTGCAGCAGGTTCTCCGTCCACTTCGCCTGCTAAATAAGCTCCTGCGCTAAGAGCATCTCGGTGAATATCTATTACTAATTGTATAGAAGGGTTATTTTCTATTATGGGCGCAATAACGGCTTCCATTCTTTCATAAGCACCATCCACACTACGACTACCATCTAAGTAAAAGCTATCTGTAACATGTAGAACTTCGACACCAAACCGATTTTCTAACTCTTGAGTTAAAGCATTACCAACAGCTATAACTCCGCCAGTTTCATATTCTCTCCAATCTTCATCTATGTACACTTCCTGATTATGAGTATGATAAATTAGAATATGAGGACCTTCTATGCTAGTGTCAATGGTTAATTCGCGATTTGCTAGGTCGGTAAAATCCCATTGTGCTATAACATCTACACCTAATTCAAGTTCAGCATCGCCAGAAAAAAATGAATCTAGCACAAATTTAGGGTCATCTAGCTGAAGCTTGTCAACCTCGTCCATTACTGGAGATGGGAAAATAGGAGTGTAGTAATTATCCGAATTTAAATTAATCAAATCATGGCCATCAGGTATATTAAAACCAAACTCACCAGTAAAGCGAGCATTCATAATCATATATTGATTTTGCGTGTATGGCAAAGCAGTATAAATATAACTAAGTGGACTACGCACCACCAGCTTAGTTACACTATCAATATACGATTGCACTATAGTTTCTGTGTCAAAAGGTGTGTCCCCAGAGGATGCTGACTGATTGATAACAGCCAAACATTGTAGCAGGATGAGGTCTATCGTGTTTCTAGTAAAGCTCTTCTCCTAATGGACTTTCCTCTGGTGTTCTGTCCTCTTTTATAAACAAATATGAGTTGCTCCAGTAAGGTTAACAGTAAAGTTTCCATGCAATCCATTAACCAGACTGAATTAAAGGCATGGGAACTTTTGCAACCACTGAAACCGGATAGTGGTGTTTGAGTACTGACAGACTTTAAACAATTACAGTTTGATTATTTTAATAATGTCTACCAATGTGGCTCAGATACCCTCACTGAATTACAGAATCATATACAGCTGGCACTTACTTACTTCTTTCATAATAATTACAGTGTGGTCTAGACCAACTCTGTATGTAATTTACAGCTTGATCTAGACCTACTGCATTTTTAAAGTGCCTTGTGACAACTAATGTTGTGTTTCAGTAATATAAAAATTACCTGGACTTGACTTATTTTAGGGCAGTTTAAGTGATATCATTTAATTATTAAAATAAGCTAAAACAAATGTGGTTGTTAACTCTGTCTTTGTCTTTGTGTTTTTTTTGTTTTTTTTTTGTGCACGTGTGTCTTATTTTCCTTTTGTCCAACTTTAAATATATGCCACATATCTGTGTCTGCAGGATGTGTAAGTAGGGCCGAATTGCTTTCTAACATGTCAGCCAAAAGCACTTGATCACCATACAGCATGTCAGTGTAAATGTCTTTGTTTGTTATGAAGTTTTTCTGCCATAGTGGTCAAAAATGAGAGATTAAGCTTCAAGTTTAACTGGTTGGCACCAATAATTTGCTCATTTAAAGCCATCTGAGGTGAGGAATTAGGATGATCATTTCTGTCATGGTTCCCCAACATGTCCTTGTCAGTGAAAGGGTGTAAGTTATTGAACCACCGCTAATGATCTAATAACTCATTAAAAAACAGTTCTTCAGTGAGGCCTTCACATTTTAGTGTGCCATTGCTGAGTGGTCATTTTGTGTTTCTCAGTTAGGCATCAGAAATAGTAGCCAGTAGTAAATTAGTACAATAAGTTTTTTTTTGCTGGACCGCAGAAGTGGACAAGTCCTAACGCATTTGTCGCTGAGTGAGTGAGTGAGTGAGTGAGACGGCCAAATTTCAGGATTGGTGAGACAGTCATTACTCTGTCCTTATTGGTTGTTGCCCTTTCAAAGTTAATACTGTGGAGTGAGTGTGATGTGACACACAAGTAACAAGCGATTTGATTTCTAGTTGAAATCACATCACATTATCATTGTGAGTAGACACGAGACAGCTAAACCTATAGTGGTGCTCCCTGCATCCGCTGTCCAGGGCAGATGCTGTCACTGCGGCAGGAGCTGCCCGAAGAGTCGTCAAACACGTGGGTGGTGGCTACTTTCACAGATAGGTTCAGCATTTTTTAAACTCATATCAAAGACACCACATACATCCACATTACTGTTTTTGGTCCTGTAACGTGGCTTTCTTTTTCTTCCATATCGAACATCTTTTACTTTCTACTTTTAGGATGACTTAACGTTACATGTATTTAATCAGAGCTGTTTATGCCAGTTTTGGTGATATTTCTTGTTCTTTAATATGCTGAATTAAAGAATTAAAGTTAGTTTGAAACACACACACACACACACAAACACACACACACACACACACACACACACAC
>MDSQ01000053.1_pt1 | contig 22714 bp, 22 predicted proteins | sample 1008251 | NCBI WGS metagenome assembly MDSQ01 (sample SAMN05526597, study PRJNA338239) | gut metagenome | isolation source: Hindgut content | host: Naso unicornis | place: Saudi Arabia: Red Sea | collected 2016-05
AGCTCATCCATACCTAAGATAGCTATAATATCTTGAAGCTCTTTATAACGTTGTAGAGTAGCTTGAACCTGACGCGCTACATCGTAGTGGTCATCTCCAACAATTTGTGGGTCCAAAATACGAGAAGTAGAGTCCAGTGGGTCTACCGCTGGGTAAATACCTTGCTCAACTATTGCACGCGAAAGAACTGTTTTCGCATCCAAATGGGCAAACGTAGTTGCTGGTGCCGGGTCAGTTAAGTCATCGGCTGGTACGTATACCGCTTGTACTGATGTGATAGAACCTTTATTTGTAGATGTAATACGCTCTTGTAACAAACCTAAGTCAGTCGCAAGTGTTGGCTGGTAACCAACCGCACTTGGAATACGCCCTAACAGCGCCGAAACCTCAGAACCAGCTTGAACGAAACGGAAAATATTATCTACGAATAATAAAACGTCCTGTCCAGAAATATCACGGAAATATTCTGCCATAGTCAATCCTGTTAACGCAACTCTCATACGCGCTCCAGGTGGCTCATTCATTTGTCCGAAAACCATTGTAGTTTTATCAATAACTCCTGAATCAGTCATCTCGTGGAAAAGGTCATTACCTTCACGAGTTCTCTCACCAACTCCTGCGAAAACCGAGAAACCACCATGCTCAGTCGCAATGTTAGTAATAAGCTCCTGAATTAAAACCGTTTTACCTACACCCGCTCCTCCGAATAGACCAATTTTCCCCCCCTTAAGGTAAGGGCATAAAAGGTCAACTACCTTAATACCTGTTTCTAGTATCTCAGCTGTAGTTGATTGCTCCTCAAAACTTGGGGCTGGTCTATGAATTGGCCAATGCTCAGCATCTGGGGCTGGCTTTTCATCAATTGGGTCCCCTGTTACATTAAATATACGTCCTAACGTCTTATCTCCTACTGGTACACTGATTGGCGCGCCTGTATCAACGCATTCCATACCACGTACAAGACCTTCAGTTGCTGACATAGAAATACATCTTACAACATCATCTCCAAGGTGCTGAGCAACTTCTACTATAAGCTTCTCTTTGCCTGTTTTAACTTCAATCGCATTATATAGCGCTGGTAGATGGTCCTGAGGGAATTTAATGTCTAGTACAGGTCCAATGATTGTGACTATATGTCCTGTCATGAATTTAACCTCCTTATAAAACTTATTTTTATTTTATTTTAGCATACAATAGACCGATACTGCAGTTACGGCCCTTGTATGCTTTAAAATGGATTGCTATTATAGAGCCTCTGCTCCACTTACGATTTCCGTCAGCTCCTGCGTAATAGCAGCCTGACGCGCTCGGTTATAAACAATGTTTAACTTACCAAGCATCTCTTGTGCGTTTTCGGTTGCTGTATCCATCGCAGTCATACGAGCACCCTGCTCACTTGCCGCCGCTTCAATCAGCCCACCAAAAGTAATGTCCGCTAGGTATCGTGGAATTATATACCCAAGTACTTCCTCTACAGAAGGTTCGTACAACAATAAATCTGGAATGTCTTCTTCATCTACAGGTGCATTTTCTTTAATAATATCCAAATCTAGTGGTAACAATCTTACCAGAGTTGGCTCTTGTGCAATTGTGGATTTAAAAGAAGTGTATGCTAGGTAAATCTCTGAAACTTCTCCATTTTTATACATGTCTGCCGCAAACTGTGCTATAGACTGAGCATCCTTATGAACTGGATTTTCAGAAATCCCTGTAACTTCTTTCACAATATCATAACCTTTACTTCTAAATTGGTCTCTAGCCTTCTTGCCCACTGTAATAATCTTTGCAGTTTCTTGTTCCGTGCTTCTCATAACCAATTTACAAATGTTAGAGTTATACCCTCCTGCTAAACCTCGGTCAGCAGCCAGTACGATAAAAGCCTTATTCGGTGAATTATTTGGTTTAAGCAGTGGTAAATTTACACTACCAGCATTAGAAGCAATCGAACTAATAGTCTCTTGCATTTTCTCAAAAAACGGTCTAGAACGTAGAGCCTTATCTTTCGAGCGCGTAAGCTTTGCAGTCGCTACCAAGTTCATTGCATTCGTAATCTGCTTAGTACTGTTAATACTTTTCATCCTGCCCTTAATATTCTGAAGTGATGCCATATAATTCCCCCCCTAACCTTGCTCAGGAGTAAAGCTTTGCTTAAATTCCTCAATTGTATTTTTAACTCTAGTATCTAAATCAGGAGTAAGACCAGATGGCTTAACAATTTCAGTTATAATATCTGGGTATCTAGATTTAAAGAACTCAAGTAATTCTTTTTCAAATTGTTTAACAGCCCCTAAAGGTATATCCATTAGATATTTTCTAGTCGCTGCATAAAGAACAATAATTTGCTCTCCAACTGACATTGGTTGATATTGCCCTTGTTTAAGAACCTCCATAATACGCTCACCTTGAGTTAACGCATTTTGAGTAGCAGTATCTAAGTCAGAACCAAACTGTGCAAACGATGCTAGCGAACGATATTGAGCTAGCTCCACACGGATTGGACCTGCAATTTGCTTCATAGCCTTAATCTGAGCAGCTCCCCCAACCCTCGATACAGAAAGACCTGGGTTAACTGCTGGTCTTACACCGGCATTAAATAACTCAGTCTCTAAGAAGATTTGACCATCAGTAATTGAGATAACGTTTGTTGGAATATATGCTGAGATATCCCCCGCTTGTGTTTCGATGATTGGAAGTGCTGTAATAGAACCTCCGCCGTACTTTTCTGATAACCTAGCCGCTCTCTCCAACAATCTAGAGTGAAGGTAGAAAACGTCCCCTGGATAAGCTTCTCGTCCTGGTGGTCTTCTCAGTAGCAATGCCATTGTACGGTATGCAACCGCATGTTTGGATAAATCATCATATATAATAAGACAATCTTTACCATTCTCCATCCACTCTTCCGCAATAGTAACCCCTGAATATGGCGCTAAATATTGCAGTGGTGCAAGCTCACTAGCTGTAGATGCTACAACTGTAGTGTATGCCATTGCCCCAAACTTCTCAAGTGTTGCTACAATCTGTGCAACTGTACTTGCTTTTTGGCCAATCGCAACATAAATACAGTTAACATCTTGCCCTTTTTGATTAATAATAGTATCAATCGCAATTGTAGTCTTACCAGTTTGACGGTCACCAATGATAAGCTCCCTCTGACCACGGCCAATAGGTACCATAGAGTCAATCGCTTTTTCACCTGTTTGTAGAGGCACAGAAACCGACTTTCTTGTCATAACCCCTGGTGCAACCCTCTCTACAGGTCTAAATTTATCTGATGCAATTGGCCCTTTACCATCAATAGGTTGACCCAGCGCATTTACAACACGCCCAACCATTGCATCTCCAACAGGAACCTCAACTACACGACCTGTTGACTTAACAGTATCGCCTTCTTTTATGTTTTGGTCAGAACCTAGTAAAACGACCCCAATGTTGTCCTCTTCAAGGTTAAGTACCATCCCATAAATTTCGCCCGGAAACTCTAATAGCTCACCTGCCATAGCCTTTTGTAGACCATGAACACGTGCTATACCGTCACCAACTTGCATAACGGTACCAACTTCAGAAACTTCAAGGTGTACTTTATAGTTATTAATTTGAGCCTTAATAACGCTACTTATTTCTTCTGGTTTAAGCACTTATTTCACTCCTTACTTTAATTGATTTTTCAGCGCATTCATCTCGCCTTTAATGCTACCGTCTACCACCTTATCACCCACGCGAACAACAATACCTCCTAGCACAGACTCATCTACAAAAGTAGTTAACTCCACACTGCTTTGTGTACCTTTCTCAATCTTCGCACGAATCTGACTTACCTGCTTTTCATTAAGAGGCACAGCCGATGTCACAGTAGCCTTAATAAACCCTCTGTCTATCTTTGCCTTGTCAATAAACTCGTCTAAAATTTCTATAACTAAATTCTGGCGGCGCTTCTTAATTAGCAGGACAAAAAGTCCCACAAATTCCTCGCTAGCATTTCCGCCAAAAATTGCCTGCACAACCTCTAACTTCTCCTCAAGAACGATGCTCGGATGCGTTAAAAACGTCATAAAATCCGGCTCGTTCTCAATAATTTCCTTAATGGCTACAGCTTCCTGCTCATATTCTGCTACCTGGTCCTTATCCTTAGCAAGGTCATACAGGGCTGATGCGTACCTCTTTATTGCTATTGTAGCCATGAAACATCACCCATTTCATCTATGATTTCTGCAATTAGAACATCTTGTTTTGATTTATCCATTGAAGACTGTACAAACTTACTTGCCATAAGAGCTGCAACTTCTATCATCTCAGCTTTAATTTCAGCTTTAACTTTCTCTTGCTCTAAACGAATATCTTCCTGAGCTTTCTCTTTGATTGCAAGTGCTTCTTGTTTCGCCTCATCAATAATTTGACTCTCACGAGCTAAAGCTTTAGCGCGAGCATCTTTTAAGATCATGTCTGCTTCTTGGTTGATGTGAGCGATTTTGTTGTTGTAATCCATTTCCAACGCTTGTGCTTGTTTTCTAGAATTTGCTGCACTCTGTACATCATTTGCTATAAGTTGTCTTCTCTTTTCAAGGAAATCCGAAACCGGTTTAAATAAAAGTTTCTTAAGGATAAGTACAATAATTACTAATGCAAGTACCTGCCAAAACCATTCCCAGACGGTGACCATTGAAAATTCAATAATCTTACTATCCAAAGACATACCCTCCTTTCTGTGGGCCTATCAGACCCAGTATTATTTTTAAACTTGACCTACTAATGGATTTGCGAATAATAAAATAATTGCTACGATAAGACCATAGATACCAGTTGTTTCAGCAACCGCTGCTCCTAATAACATAGTTCTAACTACATCTGATTGCGCCTCTGGTTGTCTACCAACCGCCTCAGCACCTTTACCTGCTGCATAACCTTGCCCAATACCTGGTCCAATACCTGCTATCATCGCTAGACCTGCACCAATTGCCGAACATGCTAAAACTAAAGCTCTTCCATCTTCCATAATTCATAATCCTCCTTAAAATAAGTTAACAAATAATAATAATAAAGCAACTATAAGGGCATAAATCCCAGTTGTTTGTGCAACAGCTTGACCTAATAACATAGTTCTAACGATTGCACTTTGAAGCTTAGGTCTTTTACCAACCGCTTCAGCAGCTTTACCCGCCGCATACCCTTGCCCAATACCAGGACCAATCCCTGCTATCATCGCAAAGCCTGCACCAAGCGCTGACGCTGCTAAGATTGCTGTAACTCCACCTCTACTTACTAACGGATTAGCAAATAACATAATGATTGCTACAACTAATGAAAATATACCAGATGTCTCTGCAACCGCAGCACCTAGCAACATAACTACTGTAGCTGGTCTACCGCCGTACTTAGGGTTTTTACCCATAGCCTCAGCAGCCTTCCCAGCCGCAAATCCTTGCCCGATACCAGGACCAATCCCTGCTATCATGGCTAGCCCAGCACCTATTGCAGAGAGGGCTAATATCCATGCATGTTGTTCCATATTTATATACCCCTTTCTCTACTCCATAGCGCTAGATACAAACGTCATACTTAACATTACAAAAATGAAAGTTTGTAAAACGCCTGCGAAAATGTCAAAATATAAGTGTAATACTGATGGAATACCAATAAGTGCAAACCAAGGCATCATAGTGTAATAAAGTGCCATGATGATTGTACCACCCAAGATATTACCAAATAGACGGAAACTTAACGAAACTGGGTTAGATAACTCACCAATTACATTAAGTGGAAACAGAACTGGAACTGGTTCAAAAAGTTCTTTGTAATATCCTCCAAAGCCTTTAGACCTAACACCATACATCTGTACCATAAAAAACGTTGTAAGCGATAAAGCAAACGTAGTTGCGATATCAGCTGTAGGCGGCCTTAGCCCAACTAACCCTGTTAAGTTTGATAACAAAATAAACAGGAAGATTGGCCCATAAAACATAGAAAACTTCTTGTTTTTCTCGCCCATCGTACTCATAGTAAACGCTTCAAACCCATCAACTAGAAGTTCAACAAAAACTTGGAACTTAGTATCTGGAATAGTTTTAAAATTCTTCAGTTTAGCTCTAACGAAAAGTCCAAAAAGAGTTAGGGCTAGTATAACGATTACTGTATTTACATGTGTGGTTGTAAAACCAAACCACTGACCATCTACTTCAAATAACTTGATGGGCATTTTAATTCCAAAATCTAGATTACTATCCACCTACTCACACCCCTTTCTAAAAAAAATTTATGTGCAATAAGCTCAAAGCTTAGGTTGCCAAATTTAATAGCGACTTATTCAGCTACCATATAATAGAATAATCGCTGTTTAGGAAGCTATTACCTATACCCAAAATGTATAATGTCATTGAATTATAGAATTTATATACAATTCAGTATATCAAGTAAATTTTCCCTAATGATTATGTCGAACAATTTAGATAAATACTTTATCATTATTTGACATGTTAAATAAGTTTTTTAAAAAACAAGTAGACCCAAGGCCTATATTGCCGAAAAAAAATCAATTGACAGTTTTTGCTAATACTGTCAACTAATAGTATTAACTGAAATTGGTAATACTATTAGCAAACAATAGTGGCACTGTGCGCTATATCAATAAAATTAGTAATATTTTCCGCGCTACACATCACTAACTAGTAATATTAATTGGATAACTAATATTACCAGTTAATAGGTTAATGTTTATACTGGCGAATGTTAAAGTAAACCCATACTTTAATGCCCATAAGCCCCGCAAACACACCAAACAGACAATCTATGCTTATATAAGCCGATATAATTAAAACTAGCGCAGTCAAACCATACCTAACAAAATATCTCCGTTCCAAAAATGACTTGGCACTTTTTTCATCAAGATTAATAGCCTTAGATACAGCATTTTCGATAGCCCTAAGTCTAAAGATTGCAAAAATAGCTCCACATAAAACCCCAACGCCCCACCAGAGCGGATTAAAAATAACAAGGCCAATCACATAAACGATAAGTGCATAAACTAAAATAACTTTAGCCCCCATCACTACCTCCTTTATAGGATTAGCTACAGCTACATAGTAGTAGCTGTAAACTAAATCATTCTTCAGCTTCAGCCTCAGCCTCCGCCTCAGCACGTTTAACTTCTTTCATAATCATATAAAACATATTTCTAAAACCAGCACCAACGCCAAGTAGAAGAAGTATGATTAACAGCAGAGTTGAATCAAATAGCAAACCGATGAATAAGCAAATGAAAATTGGAACGCACATAGAAATACCGACTTGCGAAATTAAAGATAAAGTGCGAACCCATTTATTGTTATTCATTAAACTAAAGTCCGCGTAGTTTCAGTAGGGTCGCTAGCTACAGCAAGTGTAGCAAACTCAGATACCGAACTCTCCATAATAGCTGTAATGTCATCTAAAGCTCTCTCAACTGGAGCCTTGCGTTCTAAAACTCCAACTGCATTATCCAAATTAAACTTAGTATCTAACTCTTCATCCAATCCAGCCGCCTCCGCAATAGTACGTCTAGCTGCCGCAAGAGCGTTAGATACTGCTGGTTCATCGTAAGTCCCAACAATGTTATCTTCCGCTACATCAATAGAGCTATCTTCCGATACATCATAAGCGCTATAATCAGTCGCAACATTAACTGCTGATTTATCGTAACTATCAACAACAGTATCTTCAGCAAAATCATAATCAGTCGCAACATTAACTGCTGATTTATCGTAACTATCAACAACAGTATCTTCAGCCATATCATAAGCGTTATTATCAGTTACATCATCAGCTAAATCTATAGCATTAGTAGACTCATAAGCAGCCGAATCTTCTAATTCATCAAAATCATCAAACTCCTCAAACTCTTCTGCCTCAAACTCATCCACTTCATCAACTTCATCAAAGTCATCCACTTCTTCCACACTAACAGCCGCATAAGTTTTATTACCCGTATTAACCACTTCAACCAAGTCCTCATCACAAGCCTTAGCATTTTTAGCACGTGCTATAGCATTAGCAACCTCAATAATATCAGCCTCAGTAGCCATATTATCATCAATTACACCAGCCTCTGGTACATCTTCAAATTCTAAATTATCCGTCACCGCAACTTCACTCTCCATAGCTTTATTTTGTAAAAATTGATTAATCGCTGTCACAATTCTTTGCGAGGCAAACCCATCTCCATACGGATTAACTCCACAAGCCATCTTAGCATGCAAATCATTATCCTCTAACAAAATTGACAGCTCCTCCACAATAACATTTGTATCAGTCCCAATAACCTTAAGAACCCCAGCCTCAACCCCCTCTGGTCTTTCTGTAACATTACGCAAAACTAATACAGGTAACTTAAACGATGGAGCTTCTTCCTGCAACCCACCCGAATCTGTAAGAATTACAAAAGCTTTATTAAGTAAATTATGCATATCAAAAGTATCCAAAGGCTCTGTTAAAATAACTCTATCCACACCATCCAAATACTTAAACACACAATCCCTAACAGCTGGATTTTTATGAACAGGAAAAACCACTTCAACATCCTCATATCGCGAAACAATTTTACATATGGCATCACAAATATCAATAAGCGGTTGCCCTAAATTTTCTCGCCTATGAGAAGTAACTACCACTACCCTCTTAGAAAGGCTGTTAAGAACCGCGTCCTTAAATACATAATCATCACGCGTAGTCAACTTTAATGTATCCACCACAGTGTTCCCTGTGACAAAAATACAATTGTCAGCTATTCCCTCTTTAATAAGATTAAGCCTAGCATTTTCAGTAGGAGCAAAATGCAAAGTCGCTAACGAACTAGTCAACAACCGATTAACTTCCTCTGGAAAAGGCTCATACTTATTATAAGTTCTAAGACCAGCCTCAACATGTCCGACTGGCACTCTTTCATAAAACGCAGCTAAAGCTGCTGCAAAAGTAGTAGTAGTATCACCGTGTACTAAAATAATATCAGGTTTAGATTTTTTAATTACATCGCAAACGCCTTCTAGCACCCTAGTAGTAACTTGCGCTAAAGACTGAGCTGCCTGCATAATGTTTAAATCAAAATCTACATCAATGCCAAATTCGCTAAGTACCCCATCAAGCATCTCTCTATGTTGTGCAGTAATACACACTAAACACTCAAGAGCTTTCTCTCTACGTAACTGTTCAATCACCGGAGCCATTTTAATAGCCTCGGGTCTGGTACCAAAAATCACTAGCGCTCGCATCTATCTTTACCTCACTTTATTTATTCATCAAATTAATGATATTATTTAGTTCACTATATATTATGTACACTTTTCCTACAAAAAATTATTTTTCCTACAACATTTTTTATCTTATGCGCTTATTTTACCATTTTTTATTTCATTTGGCTACTCATTATTCCTCTTTATTTTTAACAATCTTATAACATATAAGTTTATAAGATTTATTATATTTTTCTTTATTCCCTTAAGTTGGAAATTAAACTAGCAATTTAGTCAACGTAAATTAAAATATCCATACATTTTTTCTACGGGACTTGTTAACTAATTATATATATATTATGAAGTTTTAAAAATATACCCAAAACTAAAAAATATTTTTAGCAAAATATGGGAGTGCCATTTTTAGCGCTCCCATATTACTCCTAATAGTTACTTAATATTCATTTCATCCTAAAAATTGCTATCTACCCCAACCATCAGGATTAGTTTTCGGTCTACAATTACAGCACTTATTAGTTGGTGGCATCTGTGGGTATGGTCTTTGTACTGGCTCTGGCTGTGGGTACGGTCTTTGTACTGGTTCTGGCTGTGGGTATGGTCTTTGTACTGGTTCTGGTTGTGGGTATGGCCTTTGTACTGGTTCTGGTTGTGGGTATGGTCTTTGTACTGGCTCTGGTTGTGGGTACGGTCTTTGTACTGGCTCTGGTTGTGGGTATGGTCTTTGTACTGGCTCTGGCTGTGGGTATGGCCTTTGTACTGGTTCTGGTCTACATGACTTGCAGTAACAAGGTGGCTTTGGTGGTCTTGGCGCTAAATCTGGATTTGGCTGCCAATGACATGGCTTACATGATTTACAATTACAACCTTGCTTTTTACAACATGGCTTTGGTTTATCTGCACAATGACAAGGTGGTTTAGGTGGTTTTGGTAACTCCTTACAACATGGTCTTTCTTCGCAGTGACAATATGGCTTTGGAGGCTTTGGTTTATCTTCGCAGTAGCAAGGTGGTTTAGGTGGCTTTGGTAACTCCTTACAACATGGTCTTTCTTCACAGTGACAATATGGTTTTGGAGGCTTTGGTTTATCTTCGCAGTGGCAAGGTGGTTTAGGTGGTTTTGGTAACTCCTTACAACATGGAAGCTCTTCGCAGTGGCATGGCTCTTCGCAATGACAATGTAATTCACAATGACAATTTGGTTTTGGTCGTTTAGGTTTAAAAATATCAAACGGCTTCAAAAAATCAGACGGTTTCAATTCTGGATTAAACAAAGGTTTTCTTTTTGGTCTATATGTTTGCTTGCAAGTACATTCTAGTTTTTCACAAATAGGAGGCTCTGGTCTCTCACAAATAGGAGGCTCTGGTTTTTCGCAAGCACAAGGATTACCTATATCTACACGATGAGGTTTACAATTACAAGGTTTTCTTCTGCATTTATTACAAACACCTGGCGGTGATAATGGTCTTAAAAACGCTTCTAAGCGGTCATTAGCCATATAACTCATAATATAACAACTCCTTAAACAAAATGCTATATGGCATAATATGCAAAATATAACGTATTTTGACACTATGTAATTAAAAATAATATAAAATTTTCGTATTTATTCGTATTTAAACGAAAAAAAAGAGCAATAGTTAAATAACTATCACTCTTTTTTTTACGCTAATCCATATCATCACCTATAGAGTTAGGAGAATTCTTGCCTTTTTATATAAAATTAGTGGCGGAAGAGGGAGTCGAACCCCCGACACCATGGGTATGAACCATGTGCTCTAGCCAACTGAGCTATTCAGCCCCAAACTTTATTATATTATATACTACTTTAACATAATTGACAAGCCCTTTTTAAAAAAATATATTTAATATAATGCCTTGACAAAATTTACATACCTTTTGTTAAAACAATATTAAATATACCGCCTTGACAAAATTTACAAGCCCCTTTTTAAAAAAAATACTTTAGGGCAAAAACTTTGTATACTTAATCTCATCATGATAAATTTTCTGAATTACATTATCTACTTTACCATTAGCTAAAATCATCTCAATATCATAATCACTACAAATTTTAGCCGCATCTAATTTAGTTTTAATACCACCAGTACCAAATTCATTAGTATCCCCTACTTCAATATTTATCGCTTCTACATTATCAACTACTTCCACCAAAGTAGCATCACTATGCTCCTTTGGATTTTTATCAAATAACCCATCAATATCACTAAGGATAATCAAAGTATCAGCATTCCAAAGCATAGCAGTGTAAGCAGCAAGAGTGTCATTATCCCCAATCTTAAGCTCTTCCACACAAACCGTATCATTCTCATTAATAATAGGCACAACTCCCTCATCAACTAAAGTAAACAAAGTATTTCTAATATTAAGCACACGATTATCAGCAAAAAAATCATCACGAGTTAGCAAAACCTGTGCAATAGTATAATCATACTTAGAAAAAGACTTCTCATAAGAAGCTAACAACCTCACTTGCCCAATAGCACAAAGAGCCTGCTTATAATGCATATCAGCCTTGCGACTCCACTTATTAATAGCAGAAATACCCGCAATCTTCGCTCCAGATGACACAATAATTACATCATTCCCCTCTTCCATTAACATAACCGCATCTTTACAAAGAGACTCAATAAACTGCTCATTAACAAATCCATCTGCATTAGAAATTGTGTTACTACCAACTTTAATAACTATCTTCTTTGTCTTTTTCATCACATACTCCTCCAAAACAATCTGTTATTTTACAAACAACAAAAAGGGAGAAATCCTCCCTTTTCTTAAAAAATATTAACGAATTTGGCCATCACCATGAATTATATATTTACTAGAAACTAAATGGTCTAGTCCAACAGGACCACGCACATGCATCTTCTGGGTACTAATCCCCATCTCACAGCCAAAGCCAAATTCACCCCCATCAGTAAATCTAGTTGACGCATTAACATAAACACATGCCGCATCAACATGTAGAGTAAACTTATTGGCATTTTCATAGTTATTCGTTACAATACACTCCGAATGCCCTGTAGAATACTGCTCAATATGCCTAATAGCCTCATCAATATCCTTAACAACCTTAACTGCAATAACGTAATCTAAAAACTCAGTAGCAAAGTCGCTAGGTGTAGCAGGCTCACAAGGAATTAACTTGCGAGTCTCTTCACACCCCAAAAACTTAACTACCCCATCAAAGTCCTTTACACATGCACCTAAAAAACTACGAGCAATATTTTCGTGCACTAATAAAGTCTCGATAGAATTACAAACTGAAGGACGTTGAATTTTAGCATTCTCAAAAATCCTAAGCGCCATATCCATAGACGCGCTCTCATCTATAAACAAATGGCAATTACCCACCCCAGTTTCTACCACTGGAACAGTAGCATTACTAACAACCATATTGATAAGCTCTGCTCCACCACGTGGAATAACAAGGTCAATATACTCATTAGCAGTAATAATCTGTTTAACAACATCCCTATTCATATCCTCAATAAGCATAACCGCATCACTAGGAATATTAACATTACTAAGCCCTTGCTTAATAGCAGCTACAATAGCCATATTAGAATTATGAGCCATACTACTACCCCTAAGCAAAATCGCATTACCAGACTTAATAGCTAAAACTACCGCATCTACAGTAACGTTAGGGCGCGATTCATAAATTATAGATATAACACCCATAGGCACAGTCTTCTTAAGAAGCTCCATCCCATTCTCCATAGTATGCCCATAACTACAAACTCCCACCGGGTCCTTTAAACCAATTACTACATCAATACTATTACAAATAGACTCCAAGCGAGCATAAGACAAACTAAGCCTATCAATAAGACTTTCACTAATGCCAATCTTCTTAGCTTGCACTACATCCTTATCATTAGCTGTCATAATAGATTGAGAATTTTCCAGCAAAGCATGTTTAATTTCATCCAGAACTTCATTCTTCTGCTTAGAACTAAGCGTCCTAAGTACTTTAGCCGCTGCCTTTAACTTCTTACCTTTTACTTCAACTTCCATTTATATACCTCACCTTTCAACTTACTTATAACCTACCTAACTCCTCACTACGATTTACACAAGCCCTTAACCCTTGTACCACACAATTTTCTAACCCTTCAGATTGCATAGCATCTAGAGCTGCAAAGGTTGTACCTCCATGAACTTTAATCTTATTCTCTAACTGCTCTAAAGATAGCGTAGAATTTAGAATGGTTTGAGCACTACCTTTCATAGATTGAGCAAACAGCCTTCTAGCCGTATTTTCATCAAATCCCATACGAACCGCTTCCTCCACAACAATCCTAGATAAGTAATAAAAATACCCTGGAGCTGAACCATTTAGCGCAACAACTTTACTCATAAGCTGTTCCTCTACATTTTCTACCACACCACAACTTGAAAAAAACTTAGTAACCTTATTAATCTGCTCATCAGTTGCCTTATGACAATGAGATAAAGCAAAACTACCCAATTGCTCTTGCGCAGCTAAAGTTGGCATACACCTAAAAAAAGTACAAGTTGACCCTAAATTATTAGAAAGCCACTCAATAGTAATCCCCGCAACCAAAGAAACTATCACACTTGCACCCTTAAGCTCCTCTACAATACTACGAATCATTTGAGGTGTCACCGCAATTACTACAACCTTACAATCCCCAACTAACTCAGTTATCGAATTATAAGTACGATAGCCTAAAGCACTATATTTATCTACCACACCTTTATTAACATCATACACACCAATTTTAGCATTATCATACTCACCACTCATACTAACACCTGTTAAAATTGCCGTTACTATATTTCCAGCTCCTATAAACCCAAACATATTAAACCTCTTTTCTATTTTTGTTTAAACACAATATCATTTTCTCTAACCATCCCCAACTTCTCTCTAGCCATCTGTTCAATATATTCTAGTGAACCCTGGGATATTTCAGTTTCTTGCAACTGCTCCAAAGTCATAGCCTGAAACTCCAGCTCCTCTTCAGTATCCCTAATCTGCAATTTTAACTCCCCTAAAGCTTGATTAACACTAATAGCACGCACACCTAACAATACAGTTAAACATGCACACCCAATACATATAACTTTATGTGCATTCATAAATTTATCCCCCTATGCTTCTTTTAATCATGATACCTAGTAATTTTATATTTGTAAACCCCAAAAAAACAAAATACACCCTTACGGGTGCAATTATATGGGGAGTGTTTGTATAAATATGTAAAAAAAGACTACTTCTTCTGAGAAAAACTCTTTTTAGCTATGTTAATTTCCGTCCTAACATCAGCATGTTTTAAAACTAACTGACGCTTTAAATAACGAACATGATCACGTCTTACAATATTATATTTGATTAAAAGGTCATTAATAATCCCAAGAGGGATAAGAAGTAATGAGATTGTCCATTTTATTGGAATTAAAAGCATACGAATGACAGCTTTTCCCCAAGCGATTAATTGATCAGAAATACTCATCAAGAACACACTAAACGTTAGAAAATAAAAGCTTGCCCCTAAAACAATCCCGAAAAAAGCAAATATCCGAATATTTGCATAGTTGTGCATATATAAAATTGAAAAAGCTATACAGCTACAAGTAACCCAATATAATAAATCTTCAATATGTACCATAATATCAAAGTGCTTAATTACCTTTCTAAAAATACGGAGTACATCATAAATAACACCCATCAAGACTCCAATGCGAAGGCACTCAAAAAACAAAAGAGCCTGTTCACTTACTAACTGATTATCCATAGTTACCACCCCCTTATTTAAATATCCCGAACAATCCAGATTTTTTCTTAGCAGGAGCAGCACCGCCGCCACTTTCTTCGTATATTAACCCAGAAATATGTCCTTCAACTATAAGCTCGCCACTATCTAAATTCATCTTAATAATATGCAAGTCAGTCCCCTCAATGTCCAAAAAACCATCGCTTACAGTCTCTAGCTCAATAACCTCCTCATCAAACGAAAACACATCTTTTACCGCAGTTAGTACAAGTCGTTTTCTATCCACCATGTTAACAGTATGTTTTTTAGTCATTTTATCATCCATTACTCAACCACTCCTTATAATCTCATATACACTAAGTATATTTAGAGGGTAATTATTTTATTCCAAATACGCAAACTATTTGCTAGTCTACAACACGATACATAGCCGACGTATCTTCTTTTTTCACATGCTCCTTTAGCTCCAACACCTCATATTTAACAGGAGAAGTACCAAAATTAATCTCAATAACATCACCCACACTAACCTTAGCCCCCGCTTTTGCAACCTTCCCATTAATCATAACCCTATTTTGGTCACAAGCCTCTTGCGCTACTGTCCTTCTTTTTATAATCCTACTTACTTTTAAATATTTATCTATCCTCATAACTTCTCTCCTTTTATATCCTCTATAAAGAAATAATTCCCTTTAAATTTAACTCCTCTAACACGCTTTCAATTTCTTAAATATCCTAGTTCTCTTAATTCATACTCAGACCCTACATTAAACCAATCATTCATACAAACGCCTCCAAAATAATTAATGCAAACTAAAGAGCTATAAAAAAATCTACACTTAAGTGTAGACTTTTTTAAGAATTTACTATATCCTTCAAGGCTTTACCAGCTTTAAACTTAGGCACTTTACAACCTGGGATTGTAATTTCCTCGTTAGTTTTAGGATTTCTACCTTTTCTTTCTTGTCTAAAAGAAACCTCAAACGTACCAAAGCCCACAAGCTGGATTTTACCTTCGTTTTTAAGCTCCTGCATAACCACTTCTTCAAATGCTTTAAGCGCTTTTTCTGTATCCTTCTTACTAAGTTCTGCTTTCTCAGCCATTGCTGATACTAATTCAGATTTATTCATCTTTTAACCCTCCGTTATTGATTGTATGTATCTAACCTTTATAACAGATAACATACATCTCAAAATAATTTGTACTGGAAATACGTTCCTAAATTATTTATAAATGTTTATTGCTATTTTGTCAAGCCAAAATCCGCAATTAGTACTAATTTTATGCCATAACTTATCAAAAGCCAGCAGATTTACCCTACTGGCTTGACATAATACCTTATTGCTCCATCTGTTTTCCAAGAAACCCGGCAGCAGATTGAACGAGCTTTTCTTCCACCTCGCCCATTTCGACCATCTGATTACCACCTAAAAATATAACAGAGCCAATTGCATCCCCTTCACATATAATAGGAGCGATAATTTCTGAAAAATAATTATCGGCATTACCATCTGAAAGAATAGGTACAAACTTACTATCATCTTTTCGGGCTTTTAGTATCGTACGACCCTCGATAACCTTCTCTAAGTTTCTACTAATATTTTTATCAAGAAATTCCTTTTTGGATGCTCCAGAAATCGCGATTATCTGGTCTTTATCTGAAATACAAGTAATATGGCCCGTTGCTTGTGCTAAAGACTCCGCGTATTCCTTAGCAAACGCACTTAACTCCCCTACAGGAGAATACTTTTTCAATATGACTTGGCCGTGGTTGTCAGTAAATATCTCTAACGGGTCTCCCTCTCTAATACGTAACGTTCTTCTTATTTCCTTCGGTATAACTACTCTACCTAAGTCATCTATTCTTCTAACGATGCCTGTTGCTTTCAAGTAAAACAACCTCCTTACTATCTGATGTCAAAACTAAACCGATGTCAAAACGGATACACCTGTTGTTATATCCTATTTGTATTATGGTAGTTTTAAGCTGATTATATGCATACATTTACAAAATTTTTCTAAACACAAAAAAATTATCCATTTAACCCCTTATATTCCACCTAAATGTGACACCTATTAGCTATTTTTCCATAAATTACATATTATATTCACATTTACATTTTTATACTTTTTTATATTATTATTAATCTAAATTGGGCAAAAATACTCCCTCTTCTATAGGCCCTTCCCACAGGTTTATTTTTATAAAATGGAAAAAAACTAGAGAAAATCCCTAGTTTATTCCGCTGGTATAGCCTCATTATCTACTGCTTCATCCGCTACACTAGCCTCATCATTCACTATTTCACCTGTTACATCCGCTTCGTCCACTACTAAATCATCTGCTACAGTCTCATTATTCACTATTTCATCTGTTACATCCGCTTCGTCCACTACTAAATCATCTGCTACAGTCTCATTATTCACTACTTCGTCCGTTTGAGGCTGTTCTGGTGTTAGTAACGTAATATCCTCAAATAATGCTGTTTTTTCCACATTAGCCGCTTCCATAAGGGTAATTAATTCATCCTCAGCAAAAATCATTCTAGCAAAAGTAATATATTCCTCGCGAATTTGTTCCTCATTTGCTGGAATAAACTCAATAGTTTGCCCAATATGATACCCATAACTAGTTTCTACCGGCTCTGGCCATATCTCTCCATCAGCTGCAGAAAACGCTGCTTCTTCAAACTCAGCAACCATTCTACCACGCCCAAAAGTATACTCGCCATTATTATATGCTGAACCAGGATCCTCAGAATATTCGCCCGCTAACTCGCCAATATCCTCACCTGCTTTAATTCTATCCAACAACTCATTAGCAAGCGCAAGTTTCTCTGCCTTAGCTTCTTCATCTAAAGGTTGATTCATCTCATCCACAGTGCTAATTAAAATATGTCTAGCTGTTACTGCTTCATAATAATATTTAGCTTCCTCAATCTCAGCCAAAATTTCCTCTTCAGATGGCATATAAACTGATCCTATTTTATCTTGAACTTTAGTTGAATATTCTGTACCAACTAACAATTTTACAATATCATCTTCACTAAATCTATACGTGTTAGCAATTTCACCGTTTATAGCCATAAAGTCAGCCGCATACCCCTCAAGCTCACTAATTTCATCTTGCGTCAATTCTATATCCAATTCAGCTGCCTCTTGTGTTGCCACCACCGACAAAATAGCAGACTCTAACGCTCTTTCTTTAGCCAAATCACCAATAGTTTGTCCTTCAATCTCCATATCAACTATGCTAGACATAGGGGTTCCTAACTGCATTTCAAAAAAACTTTGGGCACTCCACAGGTAGGCTCTGTATAATGATTCCGAAATTGATATTCCATTTACTACAGCTACAACATCTGAACTGACTGCTGCTTGAACGTTATTTACTGGTTCATTTGCACTACACCCAGTTAATGCTGACATAGACATTGCGGCCATTACTGCTACTGCTAATAATTTTTTACTCATCTCATTCGCTCCTTATGTTTTTTTTTTATTATTGTACCATAGCCTGCCTAATGCAAGCCTATGCTAACTCTTTTAAGGCAAGAACTAGTTTTTTAACATGTCCTATTAGCTCTTTACGATTTATATCTTTAACGTTAAAAGTTAAAGTCACTTGTTTACCTAACGTAACTTTTACTTTATCTTGGTAAATATCTACTACTTTAGAAAGTATAAGCGGATCTAGATGAACCACTTCATTAAATCTTATCATGATCATGTGTTGATTATGTGATATTAATGAAATTTCCAGGTCATTTGCAATAGCTTTTATCAATGCAATATCTACCAAATTATATACACTTTGAGGTAAGTCCCCGTACCTATCTTGCATTTCATCCACTATATTATCTAAATCCTTTTCAGTGCGAATTAAAGCAATCTTTTTATAAATATCCAATTTCTGCACTTCATCTATAATAAACGTACTTGGAATAAATGCATTAATTTTAATTTCAATAGTCGTCTCCACACTAGGCTTCACGTTTTCACCTTGCTCATAAAGAATAGCCTCTTTTAACATTTTAGAATACAAATCATACCCAATAGCTTCCATATGCCCATGTTGCTTAGCTCCTAATAAATCACCAGCACCCCTTATTTCTAAATCCCGCATAGCAATTTTAAAACCAGCTCCAAGTTGGGTAAATTGCCTAATAGCCTGCAATCTTCTTTCCGCCACCTCACTTAGTACCTTATCTTTTTTATAGAGAAGATACGCATACGCCCCTTTATCAGAACGTCCTACACGCCCTCTAAGTTGATACAATTGACTTAGTCCCATCTTATCGGCATCATTTATAATTATAGTATTAGCATTTGCAATGTCAAGACCTGTTTCAATAATTGTTGTACACACTAAAACAGAAATTTCCTTATTCATAAACTGTATCATAATTTTTTCCAGCTCTCTTTCACTCATTTGTCCATGAGCAAATGCCACTGTCGCTTGTGGTACCATAGCACTAATAGCCACTGCTGTCTCTTCTATATTTTTCACCTTATTATACAAAAAGTAAACTTGACCATCGCGATTTATTTCACGATTAATTGCATCTTTAATAAATTCGTCGCTATATTCCATAACATAAGTTTGCACAGGTACCCTTTTAAGAGGCGCTTCTTCAATTACACTCATATCCCGAATTCCAATTAAACTCATATGGAGAGTACGTGGAATAGGCGTTGCTGTAAGCGTCAAAACATCCACTTCGGTTCTAAGCTGCTTTAACTTCTCTTTATGAGTAACTCCAAAACGTTGCTCCTCATCAATAATAACCAATCCTAAATCATCAAATTTTACATCTTTAGAAAGCAACCTATGAGTACCAATAACAATATCCAATACACCCTTTTCTAAGGCCGCTAAAGTTTCCTTGATTTGTTTAGGCGTTCTAAATCTAGATAAGACACCAACGGAAATACCTTGAACCTCCATACGCTCCACAAACCGCTGATAATGTTGCTGCGCCAAAATAGTAGTTGGCACCAAATAAGCAACTTGTTTACGATTCATAACAGCTTTAAAAGCAGCGCGAATAGCAACTTCAGTTTTGCCATACCCAACATCACCACAAATTAATCTATCCATAATCTTATTACTTTCCATATCGCTTTTCACAGCATTAATAGCCTCAAGTTGGTCATCGGTTTCGCTGTAAGGAAACAACTCTTCAAACTCAGTTTGCCATACAGTATCAGGCTCATACGCAAATCCCCTCTGGTTTTCACGTTTGCTATATAAACTTATAAGCTCCTTAGCAATATCCGCAACAGCACCTCTAACTTTAGCTTTAGACTTTTTCCACTCAGGAGTACCTAAAGTATGGAGCTTAGGAATGTTATCATCAGAGCCAACATATTTTTGTACCATATCCATCTGATTAATATTAACATATAATACAGAATTTTCCGCGTATTGGATTTTTAAATTATCCCTACTTACCCCTTCAATTACAATTTGCTCAATACCTTGGAACACACCAATACCATGCATCTCATGAACAACATAATCACCAGGAAGTAACTCAAGAAAACTTTCAATTTTAGCCCCTTTATATTTTTTACGACTTTTATTCCTCTCCTTATCCTTACCAAACAAATCTTTATCAGTTAAAATAACAAAATTAATTCCCTCGTATAAAAAACCCTTACTTAGCGAACCCTTACTAATTATAATCTGTTTAGGGGCAGGAGTAGTATCAAGCTTATCACTATAGCTTAAAATAACTCCGCGTTCACTAAGCTCGTTAATGACCCGATCAGTCTTTGCCTTAGTACCCGAAAGTAAAATAGTAGCAAAACCTCCATTAACATATTTATTTAAGTCATTTTCTAAAATTTCAAAATTTTTATAAATACTGCTAGTTTCAACGGTTCTAATAGATAAAATATTTTTAGTCGAAAATTCCTCCATATTTGAGTCTAAATTTAAAAATCCTATACTACGCTTTTCAACCAACATATCTTTTACTTTATCAATGTTAAAAATAAATTTAGTTTGTGTTGGTAAAATATATCCAAACTCCAATCTATCCTTAATACTTTGTTCATATTCATGCCAAATTCTATTTAATCTATCACGACACTTCTTTATTTCAGTAATAAAAATAGTTTTTTCTTTAGTAAAATAATCTAACAAAGTCACTGTTTCAACGTTCATAAAAGGTGCATATAATTCAATCCCTGGTCTACTAACCCCATTTAACATAAACTCAATATCTTCAGACACTTTAGTCTTAATACGACTCGCCGCATCGTCTCTACCTAACGACTTTAACCTATCCACCGCAATATCTAGCTCTTTATTAATAGCCGGTATAGCGCTACTCACATCATCAAAAATAACCTCTTGATTTGGATAAATTGTAACCTTAGTAATATTATCAATAGACCGTTGTGTTAAAGGGCTAAACCTTCTAATTGAATCAATCTCATCATCCCACAGTTCAATACGAATTGGCATAATATGATTTGGGGAGTAAATATCAATAATCCCACCACGCACAGCAAACTGTCCTATGCCTTCAACCTTGGTATGTCTTTCATAACCTATCTTCAATAAAAATTTAGTTAACTTTTTAATATCTAGATTCTGTTCTTGAGTAATAGTAAGCGTAAACTTTTTCCACACATCTGGTGTAGATAATGGATTTAATAACGCTTCCACCGATACTACCACCACCGCATTTTTTTGCTTAGTAACCGCATTTAAAATACGCATTCTCTCTGCTGTAATATCCGTACTATGAACATCTGCATTATAAAATAAAATATCTCTACTTGGATATAAATATACTTTATCTTCCCCATATAAAAATTGCATATCTTCATAGATTAGCCTTGCCTCCGACTCATTAGGTGCCACCACTATAGGCGACTCGTCTAGATTATTCGCAAGAGCATATATTAAATGTGCTTTACAGGCATCTACGGTACCTGTTATAATCCCTATTCCTTGCTGTGTACACTGTGAAATAAACCTATGCCAACCGGGCAAACTGGCTAATGGTTCTATAAGTCCTTTCATAATTTAAAAACCTCCCTACCATAGCAATACTGTAATTCTCCTATAAGATAACGAATTTGTAAAGATGCTACCTACTTAAAGCATATTTATTCATCGCTGTATCTAACCCATATATAACGAAATTGTTAATAAAATCCTTAATATAAGGCATTTCATTTTTTAAATCTGTCATTTCTTGCTTAGTAAATTTCCCAAGCACATAATCAGCAAGGTCCCACCCTGGTGGTTTTTGTCCAACGCCAATTTTAATTCTAGGAAACTCTTTAGTACCTAAATGTTCAATAATATTTTTAATACCGTTATGCCCCCCCGCACTACCAGTCTTTTTTATCTTTGTTACTGCAACATCAAATGAAACATCATCGTATATTACTATTATATTCTCAGGTTGGAGCTTATAGAAATTCATACACGCTATAACTGCCTCGCCACTTAAATTCATATAAGTTTGAGGCTTCATAAAGATAACTTGTTCATTACCAATCTTACCTTCCCCAATATGTGACTTAAACTTATTTTTATCAATACGAATATCAGCGTGGTGAGCAATGTAGTCCACTGCATCAAATCCTACATTATGTCTTGTACCTAAATATTTTAATCCTGGGTTACCTAATCCTATTATTAATTTCATATTTAATTCTCCTAATTTATGGCCCGTTAATATAAAAAAAAATCCCGTAAGTCTCCGGAG
>MDSQ01000054.1_pt1 | contig 22547 bp, 9 predicted proteins | sample 1008251 | NCBI WGS metagenome assembly MDSQ01 (sample SAMN05526597, study PRJNA338239) | gut metagenome | isolation source: Hindgut content | host: Naso unicornis | place: Saudi Arabia: Red Sea | collected 2016-05
GATATGTATTCGCCTTGGATATCTTTAATCCCTTCTGAAACTGCGATTACTATAATCCGATGTTGCTTTTGAATTTCTATTACATCCTCTACAAACTTATTTAAACAAAAAGGTATTTCAGGCAAATAAATCAAATGCGGAGCTGCGCAGTAATTTGTTCTAGCTAAGGAAGCAGCAGCAGTTAACCAACCGGCGTTTCGTCCCATAACCTCCACTATAGTAATAGAAGCAAGATTATAAGTGTATGCGTCGTGAGCAATTTCTAAAAATGTAGTGGCGATATACTTAGCGGCACTGCCATAACCCGGCGTATAATCTGTTAGTGGCAAATCATTATCTATAGTCTTAGGTATACCTAGTATTTTTATGTCTGGCGGAGCAACTTTTGATAACTTAAGCACAGTGTCCATAGAGTCATTTCCCCCGATATAGAACATTGTAGTTATATTATGTTTTTTAAATATGTTAAAAACTTTATCATACACTTGTTGTGAATTAGGCAATTTATATCGGCAAGAGCCTAAATACATTGCAGGCGTGTGAGTTAGTTCATTGATAAACTTATCATTATTAAGCGCGCTTAAGTTGGTTATATTACCGTTTAGCAACCCTTCAATGCCATAAAGCATGCCATATACATTTTTAAAACTTCGACTAGCAATTATTCCAGCTAAAGATGCATTTATGGCAACAGTAGGACCACCAGACTGACCGACTATGCAGTTTTCTTGTTTCATTACTAAATCCCTCCAATTAGTTGTTTTATATTAATCATACTAGAAAACAAAATATTAGGCAAGTCATTCGGCCTATTAATTGATATGTATATTTATTCTTCATTTAGCATATTTATTAATCAGAGTTGATTTTTTCTAACAATAGCGCTATACTTATTGTATACAATATTTTAGGAGGATGTTTAATATGAAAGTTTATATAGATGGAAGTTATGGTACTACAGGACTTGCGCTTAAAGATAGGCTGAGTCAAATTGCTGAATATGAGATTGTGGAGCTGCCTTATGATGATAGAAAAGATTTGCAGGCTAGAATTAATGCCGCTAACACAGCAGACATTGCGGTTACATGTTTGCCAAATGAGGCTAGCAAAGAAATTGAGCCTTTTATTAAAGTTCCGTTAATTGATACTTCTACTGAATTTAGAACTAACTGGACGTATGGTTTGGCAGAGATAGGTTTGGCGGATGAAATCCAAGCATCTGATAGAATTGCAAACCCAGGTTGTCATGCTACAGGGTTTATAGTTTTAGTTACACCATTAAGAGAGCTTGGCATTATTAAGGAAGATACTGCCTTAAGTTGCAACTCGATTACTGGCTATAGCGGTGGTGGAAATAAGATGATTGCTGAATATACGGCATCTGATAGAGCGGATGAATATAAGTTTCCTAGACCATATGCACTAGATCTTAATCATAAGCATTTACCTGAGATGGTTAAATGGGCGGATTTAAAGCATAACCCAAACTTTATGCCTATGGTGGCGGATAACTATTCTGGCATGTGTGTTAGCGTACCTGTGTCGTTAAAAGGTAGTAAATATAGTGCTAATGATATAGTTAAAGAGTATAAAAAATTTTATAAATATTCGCCATTAATATTTGTGCGCGAGTTAAACGAAAACAGTGGGTTTTTAAATCCATTTTATAAAGAGGGTAAAGATAGCCTTGATATTATTGTCTGTGGCAATGATAATGAAGTAATACTATATGCGCTTTTTGATAATCTAGGAAAAGGTGCATCTGGTTCGGTCATACAGTGCTTAAACATAAAAGCTGGGTATGAAGAGACGTTAGGTCTTAATATATAACAAAGAGGTGGGTATATTATGTTTATTGAAGGTGGAATTGCAGCACCACAAGGGTTTGTAGCAGGGGCTGTTCATTGTGGAATTAGAAAAAATACTAATAAGAAAGACTTAGCAGTTATATATTCAGTGCGTAAATGTAACGCCGCAGCAGTGTATACACAAAATGTGGTAGTTGGAGCGCCGATTAAAGTAACTAAGGAGCATTTAGTTGATGGGCAGGCTCAGCTTATAATTTGCAACAGTGGAAATGCAAACACTTGTAATGCTGATGGTGTTGATATTGCTAATAAAATGTGCGAGTTAATTGCTGATAAATTTAAGGTAGAACAACAAGATGTGATTATTGCAAGTACAGGTGTAATTGGAGAGCCGTTAGATATTAATAAAATTTCAGATGGAATAGAACGTATAAAGTTGCATAAAGACAGCGCGGTGGAAGCTGCTGAAGCTATTATGACAACTGACATTGTAATTAAGGAGATGGCTACTACGTTTGAAATTAACGGTAATACATGTACAGTGGGGTCTATAGCAAAAGGTTCTGGAATGATATGCATAAACATGGCGACTATGCTTGGTTTTATTACTACAGATGTAGCTATTACTAGCGAAATGCTTCAGCTGGCATTAGTGAAATCAGTAGAGCCAACTTACAATATGGTAAGTGTAGACGGCGACACATCTACTAATGATATGGTTGCTATTATGGCTAATGGGATGGCTAATAACCCTATTATAGATAAGGAAGATGAAAATTTCGATAAATTTGTGGAAGCTTTAACTGCAATTAACTTGGACTTAGCTAGAAAGATTGCTCGCGATGGTGAAGGTGCTAGTAAATTATTAGTGGTAAACGTTAATGGAGCTAAAACTAAGCCAGATGCGGCAAAGCTTGCTAAAACTGTAGTTAACTCAAGCTTAGTGAAAACTGCTATGTATGGTAATGATGCTAACTGGGGTAGAATTTTATGCGCACTTGGCTATGCTGGCGTGGCATTTGACCCGACTCAAGTGGGCGTGACTTTTAAAAGCACTCATGGCGAAATTACGATTTGCGAAAATGGCTCGTCTGTACAATTTGATGAATCAGTAGCTACACATGTGCTTAACGATGAGGAAATTGTTATTCATGTGGAGCTAAACGAAGGTAATGAATGCGCTACAGCTTTTGGTTGCGATTTAACCGAAAAGTATGTAGAAATCAATGGCTCATACCGTTCGTAAATTAAGTCTATAACAATACAGGGAGCTGATTTATATGGTAACTATATTAACAGAAGCATTGTCTTACATCGAGAAATATATTGGTAAGACTATAGTAATTAAATATGGTGGTAACGCAATGTTATCACCAGAACTTAAGCAGTCGATTGTATCGGATATTGTGCTGCTTCATAAGATTGGCGTTAAAGTCGTTCTTGTTCATGGTGGCGGTCCTGATATTAACGACTTATTTGCTAAATTGGGCAAAACTAGCACTTTTATTGATGGGCTTAGATATACAGATGATGATGATATAGATTATATTCAAATGGTTCTATGTGGTAAAACTAATAAAGAATTAGTAAGCTTAATTGGCAAAGCTGGTGCTAAAGCAGTTGGTATATCAGGTCTAGATGCACAGTTAACACATGCTGTAAAGTTAGAGAAATATGGGAATGTAGGAGAAATCACACATGTTGACCCTAGCATTGTTAAAGATTTGCTTGAAAAAAATTATCTGCCAGTTGTATCATCTGTTGCATATTCTAATGAAGGAAGTCTTAATATAAACGCTGATTTATTTGCTGCTAAGCTTAGCATAGTACTAAGAGCGGACCATTTTATGTTGCTTACAGATGTAAAGGGAGTTATGCGTGACCCTAAAGATGAAGATACACTTATTTCTTCTATTAAAGTATCACAAGTTCCACAGCTTATTAAAGAAGGAATTATTTCGGGTGGTATGATACCAAAAGTAGACTGTTGCACGCTCGCAGTTCGTAATGGAGTTAAGCAAACTAGTATACAGCAAGGTACTCAGAAGCATTCAATATTGTTAGAACTACTTTCAGACGAAGGTAGCGGAACATTATTTTATTAAAGTTTAGAGAGGAAAATATATTATGTTAATGAACACATATGCAAAGCCTAAACTAACATTTGTAAAAGGAGATAAATGCGTTGTCTATACAGAAGATGGCGATGCTTACACAGATTTTACTAGTGGCATTGGCGTTAGTTGCTTAGGTTATAACAATGAAGGAATTGGTGAGGCTATGGCTAGCCAAGTAAGTTTAATGCATTTGTCTAACTTATATAACACTAAGCAAGATAAAATATTAGCACAAACTTTATGCGAAAAGACTGGTCTTACTAACGTTTTTTTTGGAAACAGTGGTGCAGAGGCTAATGAAGGTGCTATTAAAATTGCTAGAAAATATAGTTATGATAAATATGGAGAAGGCCGTTTTGAAATTATTACGCTGACAAACTCATTTCACGGTAGAACAATTACTACGCTAAAAGCTACTGGACAAGATGCTTTTCATAAATACTTCTTACCATTCCCAGATGGATTTGTATACGCAGCAGCTAACGATATAGCAGATGTTAAATCTAAAATTAGCGATAAGACATGTGCTATTATGATTGAATTTGTGCAAGGAGAAGGCGGAGTTTTGCCGTTAGATAAACAATTTGTTAGTGAAATTAAACAGCTATGTGAAGCGCAAGATATTCTACTAATTGCTGATGAGGTGCAAACTGGCGTAGGTAGAACCGGAAAGTTCTGCGCATTTATGCATTATAACGTTGTGCCAGACGTTATTACATTGGCTAAAGGATTAGGCGGCGGTATACCAATTGGTGCTGTAATATCAGGTGAAAAGTGTAAAGATACATTTGGACTATCTGACCACGGTAGCACTTTCGGTGGAAATCCTCTATGCTGTTGTGTAGCTAATTCGGTTATGGCGCAACTTACGCCACAAAGATTAGCTGATGTTAGTGCTAATGGAGAATATTTTTTGGCGCAGTTAAACAGCATTGATAGTAAATATATAAAAGCAGTACGAGGCATCGGTCTTATGATTGGCGTTGAGTTAGTAGATATTAAAAATGCTGATGTTAAAGATAAATGTTTAGAAAAAGGTATGTTAATATTAACAGCAGGAAATAATACATTAAGATTTTTGCCACCGTTAATTATTACTAAAGCTGATATAGATAAATTAATTGAAGTGCTTAAACAAATATTAGATAATTAGAAAGGTTATGCTAAATGAAAAATCTATTTAAATTATTAGACTTAACAAAAGAAGAAATTATTGACATTTTGGACTTAGCGGAACAGCTAAAATATGAGCGAAAACACAATATAAGCCATAAAGTGTTAGATGGACAAAAAATAGGAATGATATTTGAAAAGGCTTCTACACGTACTAGAGTATCGTTTGAAGTTGGAATTACAGAACTTGGTGCTACTGCGTTATTTCTATCTAGCGCTGATTTGCAAATCGGTCGCGGAGAGCCAATTCAAGATACTGCTAGAGTGCTCGGTAGATATTTAGATGGTATTATGATTAGAACGTTTAAACAAGAAACTGTAGAGAAATTAGCTGACTTCGCAGCAATTCCTGTAATCAATGGGCTTACAGACTTCTCTCATCCATGTCAAATACTTGCTGACTTAATGACTGTTAGAGAATATAAAACTAGCTTTGATGGACTTAAGCTGGCATACGTTGGCGATGGAAATAACATATGTAACAGCCTTGTAGTAGGAGCGTTAAAAGTTGGGATGCAAGTATCTGTTGCTATACCAACTGGCTATGAACCAGATGAGCGCGTATTGGAGTTTGCTAAACAATATGACTGCTTTGAAATGACTACTAAGCCAGAAATTGCGGTTAAAAACGCTGATGTAATTGTAACGGATGTATGGACTAGTATGGGTCAAGAAGCTGAAACTAAAGCGAGAGAGCAAGCTTTTAAAGGATATTGTTTAACTACAGAGCTATTAGAAGCAGCTAATAAAGACTATATGGTATTACACTGTTTGCCTGCACATAGAGAAGAAGAAATATCGACGCAAGTGTTTGAAGACAATGCAAAATATATATTTGAAGAAGCTGAAAATCGATTACATGCACAAAAAGCTGTAATGGTAAAGTTGTTTAAAAAATAATTTGTTAGTTAAAAATTTTTAAGTACAACCGGGTGCAGCCGTAATAAGGTTGTACTTTTTTTGTGCTATTTTTTTTTGTTAAAAATTTTTTTGCTAAATCTAAAATCCAAAATCTTACTTTTTTAGTTTAGCATAGCTAAATTGTGTTGTTTATGTGTGGTGTGAGTGAGGATTAAGGAGAATTTGCAATAATAATTTTGTACAAAATATCATATAGAACTTTAGCTTATTTTATGGTAGAGTAGTGCATGTAAAGAAATAGTGACATAATTAATATATTAGGGGGAAAAAGAACATGAAAACAGAACTGAAGAAATTTGGGGTATTAGCGATTATGTGTATGTCGCCAACTTTGATTATGGCAACCGAAGTGGTAGAAGAAGCAGTAGTAGAAGCAATTGTTGAAGAAGTAGCACAAGATGTTGTTGTACATAGGCCAGATATTAACTTAATAATAAATGACCAAGTTGTAAACCCAATTGTAAACCCGGTGCAAGTTAATGATGTTACATTAATACCTGTAAGAACTGTGGCGGAGCATTTAGGAGCTAGCATAGATTGGTTAGCTGAAACGCAAACTATTATGTTGCAAAAAGGTGGTACTACAATTGAACTGTGGTTTGGCAACACTACTGCAAAAGTTAACGGTCAATCGATGCAACTTAGCACCGCGCCAGTGGAAATTTACGGCCAAGCTATGATTCCGCTAAGATTTGTATCAGACGCGCTTAACGTTGTGGCAGATTGGGATGTGCAAACGTCTACAATATTGATTAACTCATCCACCGACTCACTTGAGTTAGTAAGAAAGCCTACAAATAACTATGATTTCTCAAATCTGCTATACTACAAAGACCCAGTTTCTAGCTTGATATTTACACAGTTAACGCAAAATGACATAGCGTATTCACAAGTAGGAATTCCTAATGTAGAAACTGCATATTTACTAAAAGGAGAAGGCATTGAAGCTTATTTATATACACATATGTTAGACCACACAATGGCAGTAACAGGCATAGATTTATTTAACGGCTGTAACTATAGAAACGTAATTGTAGGGCAAACTACTGTGCAAGACGCAATTGCAATGTTAGGAACGCCAACATCTGTGGGCATATCAGATAGAACAGGAACGTATGGAGCATTTTATAATGGAGGATATATGAAGTTGTATGTAGAAGGAGATAGCGCAAACGCAGCATCAACAGTTTATGAAATATATATGGAATTTGCACCGTACTTATAGGCCGATAACGGCCTTTTTTTTATGCTAAAAATTTTTGTAGCACGACCACCGGACGGAGTCTCTTGGACTGATGCACCATGCTTATAGGCCGATAGTGGCCTTTTTTTTATGTTTAAAAACAAGTAATTAACAATAAATTTATTGAATAAATATAAAATATAGAAATTTTTTGCGCAACTTAACCGTTTTAACTGGAGAGAGGCGGGGGACATCATGATAACATTTATTGATAATCTTTACGAAGTGCTTTGTATAGGTAATTTATTTTTTATCCCAATATTAATATATAATATGTGGAAGCTAATCCTTGTGCCAAATGAGAAAGACTATAAAGACTGGGGAGTGTGGAGATTTTACCCTGTGTCATACTATGTGAAATATGAATTAGATGGAAGAGCAAAGTATTATGTGAGATATAAAACGGTAATAGGAAACTATTCGTTTATCTTAAGCAGACAAAGCATTGAAACCGCACAAGCTTTAATTAAAAAAAACGTACCTCTCGAACGTAGAGTGTTAGTTAAAGTAAACGCAGAAAAAATTTATACAGTTATCAAGGCGGATACAACACAAAAGGAATATTTTGAACAAGTGAAGTCGATTTTTGTAAACTGGATTATGGTATCTACTAGTTGGATAATAATTACTGCAATAATATCACTAGGCTACTGGTTATAAGCGATGGAACGACTTTATTAGGCCTATATTTTGCACAATTGTGTATTGTTTGTGAATTTTTTTAGTAAACTATTGACTTTTTTGTAATAAATGGTACTATAGTAGGTGAACTATTTTTTTTTTTGAAATGTGAACACATGATTCTAATATGATACTAATGTGTCTAAAATGAAAACATGAGTAAAAAAGAAAAACATTAATTGTACTTGTATAAACGAAAGGAGATTTTTATTGTGAATAAAAAATTACGTAAAGAATTAGCATTGTTATTGTCTGCGAGTATGGTGTTAGGTCATTCTAGTGTATTTGCCACAACTTTCAGTAGTGAATATATATCTGGAACACTTATAGGCCCTATAACAGCAACAACTAGCAGTGGGATAATTCTAGAAGATGATACAGATAATGATACAGATAATGATACAGATAATGATACAGATAATACTGGGGAAAATAATACAGATAGTGGTGGCAGTAGTGGAAGCGGAGCTACATGGTCATCAAGCAGTGATTATTTAGAGGAAAATTCTAGTAATGGAGAGTGGAGTTTGACTACTGGAACTGGAGGTACCATTGTTTCTGGTGTGGATGGTGCGCAAGATGCTGCTTTAATGGTAGTCGCAAATGCTAGTTCTACTAGCAACTCATATACGTTTACTACGCCTATAACGGGTGATAGAGTAAATATATCATATAGAGTTAAAGTAGAGGATACTACTGATTTTGCAGGAGGACTTAAGCTATATTATAAACCAGATAGCAGTCATAATGAAGCAGTTAGATTACAACATGAAGAGGATAGACTTAGATACCAGGATTCAAATGGTAGTTATACAGATTTTAGTGAAAAATTTGTTATAGGTGATTGGTATGATATTAGACTTGAATTATCAATTGGGGATGATGATAAAGTTTATGCTGATTTGTATGTTAATGACATCAAATTTAATAGTGGACCGCTTGAAGGTTTGTTGGACCCGATTATAGATTCTCAAATTTCTATATCTAGACTTAACTTTTTTACGGACGGTAATACAGCAGGAACATATTATTATGATAGCATTTCAGTTACAACAGGAGACGCTGTAGTAGAACCAGAAGTTGAAGTTGAAGGAACAAAAAAACCAGTATCGGAGCATTCAGAAGCTATGACGGCGGAGTTAACTAATTGGAAGTTGCAGTTACCTGAATCCGACCCTACTAAACCTGATAGCATATTAGAAGTTTTTCCAACTAGATTAGAGGCTTACCATTATGATTATAACACTTGGGCTACGGATAATAATGAAGAGCCATTATTACCATTAGATGCGGGTTATTATAGTGACTATATGTATTATGATGAGTCTGATGGGTCTATTGTATTTTATAGTCCTGTAAGTGGATATAAAACACCAAACACTAGCTATACACGCTCTGAACTGCGCGAAATGATTGGTGATTCTATTGAAGTTAACTGGGAATTTAGTGGTGAACATGTGCTTTCTACGTCTCAAAGTGTAACTGAGGTGCCTTCAACAGGCAAGGTAGTTACTTCGCAAATTCATGCTACAGACCATGACGCAGGATACGCTCCGGCTTTAATTAAAGTTCAATATGAAGGTGGTAGCGATAGCTCTTCTGGAAAAGTCGCAATTTTGTTTAAAACTGATACAGAAGGAACGTCTGATTATAAAGTTTATTTTGATGAGAATATCGCGCTTGGGCAAGAGTTCTCGACTGAAATTAAATTAGTAGATGGAATAGCGTTTGTTACACTATCGACTAATGGGGTATCACAAATGTTTGAGTATGACTTTGTTGGAATTGACCCTGGATGGGTAGAAGGAGATTACTTAAACTACTTTAAAGTAGGGAATTACGTGCAAGATAGTGATGATTCTACTGGTAATGAAGCTGCTGAGGTTAGAATGTACTCGTTAAGCACTTCTCATCCTGATGAAGTTACTCTAGTTCCATTAACAGATATTTCGTTTAGCTCCAACTCATTTAAAATGGCGGTGGGAGATACTACAACGCTTAGTCCAATATTAGCACCTATGGACACTACTCAAAGAAGCGTTACATACTCTGTTAAAGGAGATGATGGAATTGTCAGTGTTACAGATGACGGACAATTAACTGCTTTACAAACGGGAGTTGTAACTATCGTAGCAACTAGCGTGGATAATCCAAATATCCAAGCTGAGTATGGAATTGAAGTGTTAACGTCTATTATTCCAGATGCGCAGTTTGTGACACAGTGGGATTTTGATAACTTAACTAGCTTTAGCGATGATTCTACAATTAGTACAACTAGCGCTTCTACAGCGGATGTAACTGTATCATTAGTTGCTGAAGGTGATGGACAAATCGCAACTGTATTAGATGAGTCTGAATCAAATACTGGTAAAGTTGTATTAAGCTTTGAGCCACAAACTGAAACTACTACTATTGAATTTGATGTTAGAATAGATGAGATGAATACTAGACAATACGGCGGAAGTAATGCGCGTGGTTCGTATATGTATATGTACTTATATAACGAAGTAGAAAGTAGCTCGGATGCGCACTTTGCAATTAGAACTGGCTCTGATTATGACAGCAGTACAGATGTTATTTCAAATCATCACTGGGATTTAACTACTGCGTTTACTAATGCTTCTATGAATGAGGATGATTCTAAATTTACTATAGGTGAGTGGCAAACTATTACGGTTATTACTACGCCTAATAATAATACTTCGCTAGCAAACACTACTGATATTTATGTAGATGGAGTGCAGATAGGTGAAAAATTAGCTTCGCCATATCCACAAGATGCAATTAGTAAAGTGGGATTTGTAACAGGCTCACAAGAGTTAATAGAATTTAGCATTGATAACGTTAGCGTAACAACAGGAGCGGTAGTTCCGGGCGAAACTACGGAGCCTAGTGAGCCAGATGAACCTGAGAGCGAGACTGCTATTACTATTAAAGATGATAACTTGGCAGCAGCTTTGCAATCTCTTGGGCTAACTTTTGATGGTAATAAAATAGAAGCAACTGAACTGCAAAGGTTAGCAACTTTTAAAGCGCAAAATCAAGGTATTCAATACTTAGATGGATTAGAATATGCTACTTCGTTAACTTCGCTTGACTTAAATTTAAATAACATTAGTAATATGAGGTTGCTAAACTCATTGAATAAATTGACTTACTTAAACTTAAGCAACAATAATATCAATGTGTTAGACCTAAGTGGATTTGGTGCGTTAGATGAAGTGGTGATTAGCGGAAATAACATTAAAAAAGTGATTTTATCAAATGCAAGAAACACGTCTTCAATTACTTCTCTAGATTTATCTAATAACTTACTAGGGCAAGACTTGACTGCTGATGACTTAGCGTTATTACAACTGGAATATACAGATGAGGAAATAGCAGCTATGAATGTGGCAGATGTTTTAAGTGGATTAGCTAGTTTTAGCAATTTACTTACGCTTAACTTAAGTAATAACCCAGATTTGGATACGTTAGAAGGAACACAATACTTAGAGAGCTTAATTGAGTTAGATATAACACAAACAGCGATTACACAAGTTACACCGATTGAAGAGTTAACTACGCTAGTTATTTTAAAGGCTGATGCTGACTTAGTTGTGACTGATGAGTTTTTGGAATCTTTAGTTAAGTTAACGGAAAACAAAGATGAATCTGACGCTACGCTTAATTTAAAGGTGGATTATTCTAATACGGACTTAACTGAGACTGAAGTGGAAGAGGCGATTTTACAAGCACAGTTAGATGATAAAGTAAACGTAGGTACAGTAGATGATGAAGATAATGAAGATGAAGAAGATGATGAAGTAGAAGAAGATAATGATGACGATGAGGAAACTTCAGGTCCTACAATAAATTATGACGGTAGCAACGCTTACACTGTATATAGAGGCAACTCATTTACGCTTGGGTCAGTTACATCGCCAGATGCAGCGAAAATAGATACTGTAATTACTTTAAACGGCAGTGTTGTGGAATCTGTAAATACTAATGTTTTAGGGACGTATACTATAACGTATACAGCAACTGGAGATGATGGGTCAACATCAACTTTAGTAATAACAATTACAGTTATAGAACAATCTACTTATTCATATAACTTAGACAACATTATTAATTTATCATATGCAACGGCATCAACAATATCATCTGGAACTGCTGACGACGATGAAGACGAAGATGATGATGAGGATGAAGACGAAGAAGATTATGTAGATGAAGATGATGATGACGATAATGAAACAATAGTAGATTTAACACCAATAACATCCACAAATATATCGCGCGTGTTTACGGATGTGCCACTAACAGCATGGTACTATAGCGACGTAGCAACCGTATATACACAAGGATTAATGATGGGAGTGACTGACACTGCATTTGAGCCATCATCAACAGCGACAAGGGCGCAGCTAGCTACTATACTGCATAGGATGGCAGGTAATCCAAGAGTGATATTAATTAATGACTTTGTGGATGTACCAAATGGAGCGTGGTATGAGTCGGCTGTAAACTGGGCTGTGTACGCAGGAATATACGCTGGATTTGAGGATGGAACATTTAAACCATCGGCGGATATTACTAGAGAGCAACTGGCAGTGGTAATGTATAACTACGCTAGTTACGAAGGTTTAGACGTTTCGCAAACTGCTTCGCTATATAGCTTTGTAGATTATAATAGCGTATCTAGCTGGGCTAAACCAGCTGTGGAATGGGCAGTGGCAAATAACATAATTGGTGGAAAGACTGGAGCATTGCTGGACCCTAAAGGTACAGCTACTAGAGCTGAGATTGCAGCGATTATCAATAGATTTATAAATTACGCACAATAATTTTGGGGCTACTTAGGTGGCCCTTTTTTTGTTGGCTTATTTTTGGGGGCTTAAATAATGTTTGGCTTAAATAAGATTTTGTTCAAACGAGGTTTAGTTTAAACGAGATTTTGTTTAAATTACGGACAAATTGGGTTAACAATTTATTCTATTTTTTTTTGCGAAAACCAACAAATGCGCGTGTTGTGTCGGAAAAAAGTCAAATTATCTGTATAGGTAATTTAAACTAATATTTATATGTCTATATGTCCATTTTGTTGAATTTAAATATAACTATTGACTTTTGCACAAAAAATGGTAATATAATATGTATAATTATCTAGGCATAGGACATATACGTCCGTTGTCTTTTTATCTTTTGTTTAATATGAAAGGAGATTTTATTGTGAATCCAAGATTACGTAAAGAATTAGCTAAATTGATGTCTGTAAGTATGATGTTAGGTTCTTTTGTACCTGTGTACGGCTACACAAGTTCTACAGCACCGGGGGTAATTCGCTCAACTTCAGCAACATCGGCAACTACTACTAGTGCGATTGGTATTGAAGATGACTTAAACAACTGGTCAGACGTTAATAATATAGTGCAACATCCATCTGTTGATGGCTCGGCTTATACTCACTACGTTGTAAAAACAACTTCAGGAGCTATACTTACTTCTTACGAACTCGCGCCTGCTATTAGCGCTGATAATATTACCGTTGCATATTCTATGATGTCAGATAGCACTACTAATGTGGGTGGTATTAGGCTTTATAATGATGATACGGTGCTAGGTGAGGTGGAGTTTTCTGGTGCTGACTTTAATGCGAACCAGTGGATGGATGTGGAGCTTGTTTACACTACGGATAATGATGATAACGTAGTTATTGATATGTTTGTGGATGGTACTGCTGTTAGTACTACATATGGCGCTAGTGATGTTATTCTGGTAGCTAATAAAATTGAATTCTTTAATAGTCCTAGCACTAGTGGCGCTTTTTATTATGATAAGGTAAGTGTTTCTGGTAGCGATAATGAGCTACTAAGTGCTGCTTCAGCTAATACTGTAGGCGAAATTGTGTTTTTTGATGATTTTTCAGCCACTGAATTAAGTTCTGATTGGACTCGCCAAAATACTAGTAATGGGACTGTGCAAATTGAAGATGGAGCTTTGAATATCAATCATACTGTATCAGGTTCAAGCGCACCAAAGGCTTATGTTATTTTTGATGAGCAGTCTAGCCAATTTGGTATTGAATTTGATTTTACTATGATTAATGATGCTAGTCCGGATGGAACTACTAAATCTACTTTATCTTGTGCTTTTGGTACGATGATTGGTTCTACTAATATTACTAGTTCTAGTAGTGAAGCTCTTAGATTTAAATCTAACTATACTATTTCTGGTGATGATATAACTAGCAGAGCTTTTACTTATACTGATGCTGGTTCTACTTCTACTGTTAATAACATTTCTTATGAGCTTGGTAAGACTTATACTATTGCTTTTGTAACTGACCCAGTTACTCAGCTTACTAATATTTATATTGATGGCGAGCTGTTAGTTAAGGACGCTGCTTATAAAACTACCTATTCTGAAGCAACTGTAGTTGATAGATTTATTTTCCAAGCTGACTCTAGTGGCGCTGTAAATTATACTATTGATAATTTTATGGTATGGACTGGTGATTACTCTGATAAACCAGGTGATTCTGAGGAAGGCGAAGGTTCTGGAGATGATACTACGGAGCCTGAAGTTAGTACAGGCGGATTTTTTGAAGAAGATTTCTCTAATTGGACAGCAAGTAATAGTGGTGAAATAATATCTCATCCATTTACATCAGAAGGCTATGTTGCTACTATTTCTGGGATTAGTACATCGAGTTCTTTTACTTACAGCGATTTTAGTGTAACATCTGAAGATGCGATAACAGTTAGCTTTAAAATGCTAGGCGAAGACTTTGCTAACTTTTCATCTGGTGGTATTAAACTTTATGAGGGTAGTACGGAACTTAGCAGAATAAATTTTAGCACAGGTAGAATTAGATATCGTAATGCTAGCGGAAGTACTGTAACTATAGTTGATACTGCTGATGGTATGCAAGATGATTTATGGTATGATGTTTCATTTATTTTTTATCCATCTGACGATGGCGATGTAATGCTATTTGATGTTTACTTATCAGGTAAACTAATGGGTTCTGGTATTGAAGGTATGGCTAGTAATGTAACGGACGGAAAAATTACTATAGATAGCTTTAGGATGTATAGTGATTCTACTTGTACTGGTGGTACTATTTATTTGGATGAAATTATGGTGCAAGAAGGGAAAGTAATTCCTTCAGAATCGCAGCCAGCTTCACCATATAACTACTTAGAAGAATCTGCTGAAAACTGGACTTTAGCTACTTCTAGCGAGCTAGATGTTAGTCCTTTTAGAGATATGGAAGATGACATTGTTTTATATGCTGGAAAATATAACAATATCTACACAGAGTCTTTTAGTGCTACTGACGCAATTACTATTAACTTTGATGTAGTTTCTGCTGCAACTGAAACTGTAAGTGGCATTGTTACTAATAAAGTTTCTGGCGACGTTATTCTAAATGATAGGACTAATGATATTTTTACATTAACTTTTGATGGTGAAGAGCTTAAAGCTGGTGCGCAAACTTTAGCTACTGGTATTGATGCATTTTACTGGAATGATATTAGTATCGTGTTAAAAGAGTCTGGCGCAGACGTTTACTTAAATGGTGAAAAAGTCGGTGATAACTTATCTACTTCGGCTACTTCTGTAGGTTTTGAGACTATTAATTTTAAATCGTCTAATTCTTACGAGTCTGATTTTATCTTTAATGATATAACAGTTAGAACTACTGAGGTTATCCCATCTGCTGGAGAGCCAGTTAAAGCTTATTACCCAGATCAAGAAACTGATAAACCTGATATTTCGCACTATCTAAAAACTATAGAAGCTATGGGCACTCTTGATGCTGCTTATCCGGAGCCTAATATATATAACTCTGGTTTGGATGGATATGAAATTGTGGGGCCTGAAGTTGTTGCTGGGGCTACGACTCATAATGTTCAAGATGCTTTAGATGCAGCAGGAGTTGCTGATGGTGAAGATGTTACAGACGTTGTACAATCTTTAATTGATAACGCTGAATATGGTGATACTGTATACTTCCCACAAGGTACTTATAACTTTATTACTACTGCGACTAATGCAATTACTTTAAAAGATGGAGTAAGTTTAATTGGAGAGGGCGAAGACCAATCAATATTAAAAATTAGCAATACTAGCTCTGCTACTAGTGCATACTTTATTCGTGGAACTGGAGTAACTAACTTAGCTATTAAAGATTTGACGCTAACATCAGCTTATTACGGTGATTATTCTGATTCATCTATTTATGCTCAGCTTGGTACTAATACTACTAGAGAGGGCAATATGTCGCATGGTATTTACCTAGATAGAAATACATCGACTGGCCAGCCATGTCAGTATATTGAAATTGAAAATGTTACGGTTGAGATATTTAAAACAATGGCGATTGCTCTTAGAAACACTCAAGATGTGAGAGTTAAAGGTTGTACAGTTCAATACCCTACTGATGTAGCAGGTGGAGGAGCTGGATATGGAGTTACTGTTCAGGGGACTGCTGATACTGATAACTGGGGTCAACCTTATGACTCTATGAATAATATTGTGGAGGATTGTACTCTAATTGGGCTTAGACATGGTATTTTACTTCAATATTATACTCACAATAACTTAGTTATCAACAATAAGCTTGTTGGTATGGGCTATGGTGCTATCGATTTACATGGTGAAGATGAATACTTAAATGAGATTGCTTTTAACTACGTTGCTGATACTCACTGGGGCGGCGGTATAGAGCTTGGTAACTCGGGTGCTGGTCATGACTTAGCTGGACCTCTTAACTTCGTTCATAATAACACTGTTGATGGTGGTCTTAGAGGTATTGATATTGAGTTTGGAACACCTGATACTATTGTACAAAACAATACCGTAAAAAATATCTCTAATACTAATAATACTAGCGATAGTAACGGAGCTGCTATAAGAATTAGAAATGCAGAGAGAACTTCTGTTAGCGGTAATACTTTTACTGATAATGTAACTGGAATACTATTTGATACTGACAGCGGATATAGCTGGGGTGACTTATCTGACTGGGGTGCAGGAACGCCGTTCCAATCAGATGTATTTGATAATACTGTTTCAGGCAATGGTACAGATTATATCTTAACAGCAGGTAACGAAAATACAGTTTTAGGGCAAACTGCTGATGGTACTATAGTAGTAGAGAAAAGTGCTAATGCGCATCTTGTAGCTTTAGAACCTGCTGAGGCTGAGTTTACTACTGCATTTATCCCTTATATTACAGACTATACTATTTTTGTGCCAGGTAATGAATTAACGTTAACACCACATGCATCTGCAAGTAACGTTGGCAAAATCGTGATTAATGGTGCTGAAGTTCCAAACGGCGAGTCAATTATTCTAACTGATACTAAAGTTGACATCGTAGTAACTTCAGAAGATGGCGCTAACACTAAGACTTATTCTATAGCGGCAACATATGCAGCAGGTGATGATTACGTTCCAGTACAAAACGTACAATTACAAGGCTCTGAACCTACTATACCGAATAATGATAGTTACCAATTAGAAGTATCAGTGCTACCTACTAACGCAACTAATCAAAAACTTATTTGGGAAATTATTGATGGTAATGATATTATGTCAATTGACCAAAATGGTTTATTAACACCTTTAACAGGAGCGGGAGATGTTGTAGTTAGAGCTACTAGCGATGAGTCTGAAAGCATGTATGCTGAGTTTACTGTTACTGTAATAGAAGCGCCTACATTACCTGACCATTATGATGAAACTGCTGAGCAACTTAGCGTAGTAGCAGTTACTGATAGTGGCAATGATGGTAACGGTCCTGATAATATTGCTGATGGTGATTTAACTACTCGTTGGTCTAATAACGAAAAACCAGGCTACGTAGCACTTGAATTAGCTGACAGCGCTGAAATTGCGCACGTTAAAGTTGCTTGGAATAGCGGAAATACACGTAAATCATACTTCAATATTTATGTGACTGATACTGCTCCAGATATTGCTAGCGCTGATAATGTGGATACATCAAATTGGAACCTAGTTTACACTGATGAAACTGATGGCTATGCAACTAGCTCGGGCTTAATGACTCTTCCTGAAGCATGTGTATTTGATGAACCTATCGAAGGTAAATATGTAATATATGAAGGCTTGGGTAATGAAGATAGTGCATGGAACTCAGTTTTAGAAATTGAAGTTTATGGTCATGACGGCGAAACTACAACGCCAACGCCAGATGAAGACAAAGATGATGATGCACAAGAAAATGAGATAATCTACTCTACTACTTTTGATACGCTAGACTCTAGCTGGACTACTCAAAATACAAGTTATGATAATGTATCAGCACAAGCAGTTGATGGAGCATTACAAATTGTGGATGAAAACGATGAGCAACAAGTTAAAGCATTTGTAACTTTTGATGCACAAACTGAGCCAGTAACTATTCAGTATGACTTTAGAATAGATACTAACGAATATGCAACTACACTAACTAGCGCATTTGGAAAAAGCTCTATTACATCATCTAGCAACGAAGCATTAAGATTTACAACTACAGGAAGTACAGCAGGAGAGCAACAATTCCGTTATACAAATGGTGTGGATGCTGATGGAGCAACTATTAATGCGGTTATTGACGGTGCAATCGAAATAGACAAATGGTATAATATTGCGTTTACAACCGACCCAACAACTGGCAAAACTGTTATTTATATCGATGGTACACAAGTGGCTGTAAGTGAGTCATATTACAAAGATGGTATAGATGAGATTACTAATTATATATTCCAGACTGGCGGAAGTGCATTTGCGGCATACTCAGTGGATAACTTTATCGTATACACAGGCGAGTTTAATGCAGAAATTTGGGATAATGTAGAGGAAGAGGAAGAAGAAGATACTTCTCACCCAGGATTAATTAAACCATCTGATGTGTTAACCTTAGATGACTGGAAGTTGCAACTGCCTATCGTATCGGGAACAGGAATTCTTGAAATCCAAAAAGACAGCCTAGATGGATATTCTCACAAAGATTACTTCTACTATGATGAGGATATTGAAGGAGTAGTATTCTACTGTCCTGTGGATGGTGGCAAAACAGCTAATACTGTATATTCTAGAACTGAGCTACGTGAAATGATTGGTACTTCTACAGCAGATAACTGGGACTTTGCAGGAACGCATATCTTAAATACGTCACAAAAAGTAACTGAAGTTCCATCAAACGGTAATGTTGTAACATCACAAATTCACTCTATCTATCCAGATGGTAGCAATGGTCCAGCATTAATTAAAGTTCAATATGAAGGTAATGATGAGCGTATTTTAGTTATGTTTAAATCTAGCACAGATGATACTGCTGCTGATGTTAAAATGTACGTTAATGATATTAAACTAGACCAAGTATTTGATACTGAAATTAAACTTATCGATGGATACGGTTATGTAACAGTTACTTCTGAAGGCGTAACAACAGAATTGTCATATGACTTTATGGGAATTGACCCTACATGGGATGATAAATACAATAACTACTTTAAAGCGGGTAACTACATTCAAGACAGCGTGCAAGATGACCCAGATGGTCCAACTGAAGGCGCTACTGTTATTATGTATAGCTTAGAAACTTACCATTCTGATGAAGTAGAAGATGTGAAAATCGAAAGTTTAGACTTTGTACGCTCTGAAATTGAGTTAGCGCTAGGAGACACTACTACGTTACAGCCAGTATTTACACCTGTTGATACGTATAATAAAAAGTTAACGTACACAGTAACGGAAGGTGCAGAAAACGTAGCAGTTGGTATCGACGGAACTATATTGGGACTAAACAAAGGTGAAGCTACTATTTTAGCGACAAGCCAAAGCGATGGGTCTGTGACGGCAGAAATTAAAGTAACAGTAGTAGATGAAGCTGAAGAAGTGGAAGCTGAATTAATAGCATCATGGGACTTTAGCAAAGCTTTATCTGAATACAACGACTTAACGATTTCGGTACCAGATAGCGGAGCTACTGTGGAAATAGTGGATGGTTACTTACAAGTAATTGATGATACTTTACTTGCATCAACATCAGCACTAGCAAGCTTCCCTGAGCAAACTGGAACAACTACAATTTCGTATAAAATAAGACTTGATGAGAATAGAGTTAAAGATGCAGACTCTAATAAACCGCTAAGCTCTGTGATATACGTTGATGTGGCGCATAATGAAAATATGTCTAGTTCTGTAACGCGTGTTAGAAATACGGGTGATTACAATACTGAGACTGAAGGATTAGACAATCAAAGATGGCAAGTTACTAATAACTATTCTGACGTTGATATGAATGAAGATGCGGCGGTTGTAACTAATGATTGGCAAGAATTTACGATTATTACAACACCGAACAACGGAACTGGATTAGCAAATACTACAGACGTTTATATAGATGGTGTTATGGTTGGGTATCAATTGACTGATAACAACGTGGCTGATTCTATTAATAGAGTGAGATTTATGACTGGTACTAAAGACTTAATAGACTTTAGCCTAGATGATGTAAAAGTGTATTCTGGAGCTAAATTGCCTGATAATATTACTAATGCAGCACCAACACAAGTAACTGTGACAGCAGAAACTGAGGAGCTAGTAGTGGGCGATACACTTCAATTGATTGCAGCAGTTTTACCTGCAGACGCTAGCCCAGATGTAACTTATGAAGTTATTGATGGTGACACTGTAGTGGGAGTAAGTAAAAATGGTCTTGTAATAGCAAAAGCAGAAGGAACTGCAACTATTCGAGTAGCAACTAAAGCTGACGAAAGTGTTTACTTTGACTTTGTTATAACAGTAACTGCTGATAGCACTGATGAAGGCGACGGCGACGGAAACGAAGGCGGCGGCAATGAAGGTGGCGGCGATGGTAACGAAGGCGGCGGCAACGAAGGCGGCGGCGATGGAAACGAAGGCGATGGCGACGACGAAGACGACGAAGACGAAGACGAAGACGACGATGAAGACGGCGGTAACGAAGGCGGCGGTAACGAAGGCGGCGGTAATGAAGGCGATGGCGACGACGAAGACGAAGACGACGAAGACGACGGCGATGAAGACGACGATGACAGCAGTTCTGATATAGTAGTAGAAGATGAAGTTAACGATTATATCGAAAGCTTAACTGATGCTGAATTAGACGAATACATTGAAGAATTTGACGTTGTAGTAGGCGAAACTATGACAGATATACTTGATAATGTAGCGGTTGATGAAACTGATGTTAACGCATTTACAGAAATACTAAACCAAACACTTTCTATATTAGAAGCGCTTCAAAACCTTGTTACAGAGATATTTGCTAACATCCCAACACTAGCAAATTCTGATGTAAAAGAAGCTAAAATCGATCCAGACACAGCTAAATTCGGTGAGCGTAAAGGGAACAAAATCCAATATACGTTCTATGTAACAGTAGAATACACTGTAAATGTAAATAGCAGAACTAACGAAACAGCTACAATGGAAATCGGTCCATTTTCAACTTGGGTATCAGTAGATAACACAGCACCTACGTTTAGCGAACAACATGAAGATACGTATTCAATTTTGGTAGGCGATAGCTTTACTCTACCAGTAGTTACTGCGACTGATGCATCTGGTGATGATGTAGAAGTAACTAGTGAAATTACACGTAATGGAACAGTTGTAGATAGCATAGACACTGATACAGCAGGCACTTATATAGTAACTTATACAGCAACTGACGCGGATGGAAATACTGCTGAAACGACTATTACAGTAAGAGTTCTACTTGATGGCAGTATTACTGGTGATTACAATATACCAACATTTAGCTACCCTGATTTAAGTAATAGCAATACTATTGATGATGAAGATGACTCTGATGAAGAAGATGATGACTCTGATGAAGAAGATGACTCTGATGAAGATGATGACTCAGAAGATTTAGAAGAAAATGAAGATGACGTAGATTATGTATCATTAATTAACGTAGAAGAAATATTTACCGATATAAACAAATCAGCTTGGTACTACTCTGATATTGCTTATGTATATTCTCTAGGGTTAATTAAAGGTGTGACTGAAACTGAGTACGAACCAAGCTCTTATGCAACTCGCGCTCAGCTTGCTACTATACTAAACCGCATAGCTGGCAATGTAACAGTTACATCGGGCAACGAATTTACAGACGTAGTAGCAGGAGCATGGTATGAATCAGCGATTAACTGGGCTGTGGCGACTGGGGTTTACAACGGTTATGAGGATGGTACGTTTAGACCAAGCGAAAGCATTACTAGAGAACAGCTGGCTGTGATTATGTTTAACTTTGCAAATTCACAAGGGTATACAACAGCAGCAAACGCATCATTAAATGGATTTACGGATTCAAATGAAGTTGCATCTTGGGCTACAACAGCAGTGCAGTGGACTGTGGCAAATGGAATAATAGGTGGTAAAGACAACAATAGACTTGACCCTAAAGGCGAGGCTACTAGAGCAGAAATTGCAGCTATTATCACTAGATTTTTAAACTAAAAAGGGTAAGAATTCTCCCACCTCTATAGGTGGTGAGATGAATTACCCGTAAATTTCTTAAAAATACCTTGACAAAAGGAATCTTTAGTTCTA
>MDSQ01000055.1_pt1 | contig 21646 bp, 12 predicted proteins | sample 1008251 | NCBI WGS metagenome assembly MDSQ01 (sample SAMN05526597, study PRJNA338239) | gut metagenome | isolation source: Hindgut content | host: Naso unicornis | place: Saudi Arabia: Red Sea | collected 2016-05
GCTCCGTTATATTTGATATAGACACCATAGAATGATACCCTAGTTCTATGCAACTGTCGTGGCTCTGTAAACAGTCCTAAAGAGTAATGGACATTAAAAATGAACTATTAAATATAATCTAATAAATACTTTTATAATATACATTAGATATAGGGGCTATAGGATTAGTTTGAGTAGTTTCATTAGCTACAGAATTTTGAGAGCCAATATAAGTAGTTTCTGTTACTACTACAATAGTAAAGCAGCTTAATAAGATTAGGTTAAGTTTTAAAAATTTGTTTTTCATAGTATTACTCCTTTTTTTTGTGATTTAATATTTATATATTAATACCAAATATTAGTTTTGTATATACCACAAGTGGGTTATAATTTATAAATAAGTAACCCATTTAGGGTATATAATATAAAAAGCGTGCCCAGACTAAATACAAAGTTAATCTCTCTGACGAAATCAACTCAGTTTGAAAACAAATTATAGCAATAGAGGAGTAATTTGTATAAATTATATTTTTTTATGTTTAGTATACGAATAAGAAATGTGCAGACCTTTTATTATTCGTATACTAAAGTGTACAAAGTTAATCATAGCAAATAAAAAAGTATTAAGTTCGTTCATTAACTAAGTTAGCGGTTTTAGAAAATAAGATAAATCCAATAACAAAAAATATTCCAATTGCACCCACGCCAATATTAATATTTCCAGTTAATTGACTAATAACACTGACTAAAGCCGTACCAAAAAAAGAGGCTCCTTTTCCGCAAATATCAAAAATTCCAAAATACTCACCAGCCTTATCTGCTGGAATTATTTTTGCAAAATATGCTCTAGACATACCTTGAATTCCGCCTTGAAACAATCCAACACAAATGGCTAAAATCCAAAAATGAAGTTGACTATTCATAAAGTAAGCAAAACAAGCAATACCTGTATAGCCTATAATGCCTATTTTTATTAACATTTCAGTAGGCATTTTTTTAGATAAAATACTAAAGCCTATAGAAGCAGGAAATGCAATAATTTGTGTAACTAGTAAGGCAAGTAATAAGCCGTTAGAATTGAGTCCCAATGCTTCTCCGTATGCAGTGGCCATATCGATTATCGTATAAACCCCATCAATATAAAAGAAGAAAGAGAGTAGAAACATAAAAATATGCTTTTCCTTTTTTATTTCCTTAAAAGTATTTGCTAAGCGACCAAAACTTTTTTGTATGATTTTATCGGTTGCTTCTACATGATTAATTTGCTTATAATTTTTTACTAAAGGTAGCGCCATAGCAACCCACCATATAGCAATTATAATAAAAGTAATCATCATAGATGTTTCAATACTAAGCCCGACTTTATCTCCACCTAATACAAGCACAAGGCCTACACAAAAAGGTATACAACTGCCTATATAGCCCCACGCAAAGCCATTAGTAGATACAACGTCCATATTTTTAATGTCAGTTATATCATTTAACATGGCATCGTAAAAAATCATACTCATAGATACGCCAAATTTAGAAATCATAAATACACATAGAAACACTATCCAATTTGCTGTAAATCCTAAAAGCGCACAACTAATTGCGCCTAATAGTGTACTTGCGCAAAACAGTTTATTTTTATAACCGTTTGTATCAGCGATTGCACCCATTACAGGACCACAGATAGCTACTAAGATGGTTACTGCAGAAATAGCATATCCCCAATACGATAAATATTGTACAGAAGTTAAGTTGCCTAACTCGGCTAAATAGTTAAAATAAATAGGCAAAAGCGTAGCAGTTAATAATATAAAAGCGGAATTTCCAACATCATTAAGCATCCAATACTTTTCTAGCTTTGAAAATTTTTGTCTCGGGGCACTCATAGTTTAGCTCCTTTAGTCGTAATATTTTAGAGTTAGTATTTTATATTATTCAGAATTTTATTCAAAAAAAATGCTCCACTGACTCAAGCATTTTTTTTATTATTCGTATCAAATTAAAAGTAGTTCTCCAAATAGTTCCCAAGACTGTATAAGCTCTTGTGTACTTACTTCATCGCTATAAAATAAAATTGTGCTATAAATTCCTTCTATTACAGTACCTAGTAATATGTTAACAATATAAGAATTTAAGCTAGGATTAATAGCCCCTAAACTTTTCCCCAGTTCAATCAACTTAAGTGAGTCTTGTTCTAACAATTTTGCTGTAGTTTCCTTTAAAGAGGGTATTCTATGTTCTAACATTCTAATTTCCGCTAATATGCGCTTTTCTTTTAAGTCTGCACTTGCTATTTCTGTCCCTAACTTATAAAAGTAATCTTTAAATTGTTCCTTAGTTGTAATTTCGTAGTTTAACAAATCTCTATTAACTGCCTCGCAGTAATAAAATTTTACAAATTCAATTAATAAATCTTCTTTAGTTTTAAAATAATAATACAAAGTAGGCTTTTTAACTCCTACTAATTCACAAATTTGATTAGTAGAAGTTTTCTCATAACCTTGCTCGGCCATTAAGTCGTACATAACAGAAAATATTTTAGCTTTAGTTTCATTCATAAAAATTCCTTCTTTCAAATATTAGTCAAATCTTAGTAATAGTTATACAAATCTTTATTCTTTTTAAAATAAATAAATGCTACGATAAGCCCTAACGCCTCAGCTATAGGAACTGCAATCCACACTCCATTAAGTCCAAATATAAAAGGTAATGTAATTAGCGCAATAATAATAAATACTAAAGTCCTTAGCGCTGATATAATAGCAGATACCTTTCCATTTGATAGTGCTGTAAACATTGCACATACAAATATATTAAATCCCATGCTAACGTAAGCTAAAGAGTAAATCCTAAACCCCTTTACCGTTAAAATAAATGTATCGCTACTTGGTGAAATAAATACTCCAACTGCTAGCTTTGCAAATACTATTGATAAGGTAATTGTTAATAAAGATGCTATGCCAATAGCTATAAAGCTAGCTTTATTTATTAACTTTAACTGCTCATAAGATTTCTCTCCAAACTTATAACTAATTAGCGGCGCAACACCTATAGAATATCCAGTATAAACGGCCGATTGAATCATCTGCACATACATAATAACAGTAATTGCTGCAACACCACTTTCGCCAGCGATTTGCATTAAAATTATATTGAACAATATAGTAGTGATAGAAGCTGCCATCATTGTAATAAATTCGCTCATACCGTTGTGTAAACAATGAAGAAACTGTTTAGTATTCCATTTTGGTTTACACAAATATAAACTACCTTTTCTATAAAATAAAAAGTATATTAAGCCACTAATCCCACTTATTGCAAATGATGTACATGTAGCAAGGGCAGCCCCAACAATACCCATATCCAAATAGACTATTAGCACATAGTCTAACACTATATTTGTGACAGTACCTAAAGCACACATCATAAATCCTATTTGCGGTTTACCTGCTGTAACAAAAAAACATTGGGTAAACATCTGTAGCATAGCACATGTCATAAATGGAGTTATAGTCAGCAGATAATCCCTTGCATATGGATATAATACCTCATTTGCCCCAATCATATTTAACAATGGGTTTGCAAATATATATAAAAGTATTGAAACCGTAACCCCAAATATTATACCTACTAAATAAGTTACTGAAAAGGTTTCCCTCGCTTCTTTATCTTTACCTTCACCCAATAGCTTAGCAATTTGAGCATTGGACCCTGTGGCAAGCATCATTCCAAGTGCTATCATAACTAATATAATAGGCATTACTAAATTAGTTGCTGCTAAGGCATTTTCATTTACAAAGTTAGCAACGAATATGCCATCTATAATTCCTGCTGTTGAATTAAAAATCATCATTATAATAGTAGGTATTGCATACTTAATTAAACTTCTTGAGTTAAACTGTTGAGCTAACGCATTGTCATTCATAAATTATCCCTCCTAAAGGTTTATATACTAAATGGTATATAACTATTATATATACCTATCGGTATATTGTCAACATATAAATTAAAATAATTTCCGTTATAACTGCATCCTAATAAGGATTTAATAAAAATCTAACGTAGTCTTAACATTATTTTTACTTGCATACGGTCATACTAATCAAGAGCAAAGTTATGCTACAAGAAATAATAATTAAGGAGAATAATCATGAAAAAATTCGCAACTATCGCAGCAGCTACTATGTTAATGAGTTCAGTAGTGTATGCTGCACCATTTGATGATATTGAAAATTCAATGTACAAAGACTCTATCAACTACTTATATGAAAAGCAGATAGTGTTAGGGAGAAATGACGGATTTGATCCAGAAGGATTATTGACTAGGCAAGAGGCCGCTCTTTTACTACAAAAATCGTTTAAGTTAGTAGATGTTCCATATCGGGAGTCTTATGATGAAACTTTAGAAAAAACATTTATAAGCACTGATACAACAATAGACACATTAGAATCTGCTGCAATGCCTGCAACTACAGATGTAGCGGCTGGAATATGGAGTAAAAATGCAATTGAAACTGTAGTGGAAGCTAGGCTTATGGATGCTCCAGGCGGTATATTTAATCCAAAAGAGACTATGACAAGGGAAGAATTTGCCTTATCAGTATCAAAAGCAATATATGGCGCTGAAAACCAAGTGAACCATATACAAGAAGCTTTAGACGACAAATTATTACCTAATGATTTAGTTATTGATAGTACGCCTATTAAAAGAGAAGAGGCAGCTTACATTTTAGAATGTGTTTTATCTAATGATGATTTTGAAATCGTGCCTATAATGATTACTTCAGATATTAGTGGACATATTTTACCAGAATACTATGAAGATATAGAACTGGGGTCTTTAGCTAGAGTTGCTACATTAGTTACTAAGTTACGTGATATAGAAGATGATATTTTACTGTTAGATGCAGGTAATGCTCCATACGACACTAACATTGCAAATACATTTGAAGGTTATTCTACAATTGATGTAATGAACGCTATGGATTATGATGCAACAGTAGTAGGTTACCGTGACTTTTGTTTTGAATTTGACCATTTATTAGAATTAGCTGATAGAGCAGATTATAAAATGCTTTCTGCAAATACTTATTGGCAAGATGGTGAACGTCCTCAAAGACTATCACCTTACTATGTCGAAGAAATTGATGACGTAAAAGTTGGTATTATAGGTTTAACAGACCATAATAGCACTTTAGAAGCTCCTCAAGCTAATGTAAATGATATAATAGTTAAGGACCATTTTGATACTGCTCGTGAGATTGTACCAAAATTAAAAGAAGATAGTGATGTTGTAATAGCATTAGCTAATTTACGTGAGCACAATCGCCAATTACCTTATGAAGTAGATGGAATTGATGTAGTTATTGGTGGTGGAAACCATGTTTTCGGTCGCCCAGAATATATTGATAATACATTGTTTATCAATCCGGGGGCTAAAGGCGTAACTGTAACTCAAGTTAATATTAATACACTTGATGAGAAGATGATTGGTTACACAGCAAATCAGTTTGTTGTTACAAATGCAATAGAACAGCATAGTGAAGTTAAGAAAATCCTTGACGATTATGCAAGCCAAATGATGACTTTGATGAGCGAAGTGATAGGTTCTGCCACTAGTGAATTTGAAGCGCCACATGGGCATAATAGAGAAAATGCTTTAGCAAACATGGCAGCAGATATACAGCGCAAACATTTTGATGCAGATATAGTTTTACAACATGGTGATGGAGTTAGAAAAGGAATTAATACAGGTGAGATTACCTTAAATGAAATTCATGCTGCATTTCCACTAGACTCTAGAGCAATTGTAATAGAAACAAGTGGACAAGATATTTGGAACGCTTTAGAACATGGGGTAGAAAATTATCCTAATCCGGATAATAAATTCCTTCATGTATCAGGTTTAAATTATAAATTTGATGGCGAAAAACCAGCTGGCGATAGAATGATTAATATTACTATGGAAGATGGTTCTGAGTTTGACTTGGATAAAACTTATAAAGTAGTAATTGATGATTTTATGGCACGTGGTGGTGATGGATATGATATGTTTAATGTGTTAAATCCAGAAGCTAAGGAGGGGCTTTCTAAGCAAACCAAATTAATTTCAGACACTAAAGACAGTGTTAGAGACATTTTCCATAAACATTTGTTAGAGGTAGAAAATATTACACCTATTTTAGAAGATAGGATTGATATTGTTAATCCACAAGATGCGGATGAAAATGTAACTGCTGACAACGATGCTAATAAATTTGAAGGTCATAAGCATGATGCGAAATGTGATGATGCGCAATGTGATAATGTTAAAGAAGATGGAAAAGAAGACGGAAAAGAAAACGGAAAAGAAACTAAAAAGTCTGATGATGACAAAGTAGCAAAACAATCTGACGATGATAAAAAAGATAAAGACGATAAAGACAAAAAAGATAAAGATGATAAAGACGACAAAGACGATAAAGATGACAAAGATGATAAAGACGATAAAGACAAAAAAGATAAAGACGATAAAAAACCTAATGCTGACAAAGACAATAAAATCATGGAAGACTCAACCACAGATGAAAATTAATCAAACGAGGACTAGCTTTATAGCTAGTTCTTTTTTGATTGCCAAATCCAAGTTATATTTATCCTAAATTTGGATATAATATCTAAGTAGGAGGTGATAAATTTGTTAGTGAACAAACATAATATAGTTGATATTAGTGAAGCTAGTCAAAATTTTAGTAAAGTTGTTCAACTAGTAGAAAATAGCGGAGTAGCAGGTATATTAAAAAATGGCTCTCCAAAGTATGCAGTTGTTAGCTTTGCAGAATATGAAGAGCTGCAATCTTATAAAAATTTATGGGAAATGAGAGCAAAATAGGCATAAAACAAGGGACGAGCAATCGTTCCTTATTTTTAAATTATTACTTTATTTCATTTTTTAGAAAATTATCCTATTTTTATTTTTAATTATGTAATAATTATATTAATTAATTCATATACTTGTCAATGGTTGATTAGTTTTGTAAAATTTTGTATACCTTATATTGATATAGAAGTAAGCAAAAGCCTCTTAACATTAATAATTTTTGGTATACATGCAATCAAAATATTATATATTGGATATATAAAGATAAAGGTGGTGAGGGTGTTGGATTTCTCTCAAATTATTTTAAATGAGAAACAATCTACTAAAACAGATGATTTTCAAGGGACGTTTCTTGAATACTTACATATTGTTAAAGATAATAATGATATACCAAAATTAGCTCATGAAAGAATTTATAAAAAACTTATAGAAGAGGGCATGGAATGTATTAAGACAGAAGAGGATATTAGGCTTAGAAGGATATACGGGCAGGATATTATTAAAAGGTATGGGGTTTTTGAGGATAAATTTTTTGGTATAGATAAAACACTTATGAAGATAGTTAGGTATTTTTATACTGCAGCTATGGGTGGAGAAGAAGCGAGGCAGGTGTTATATCTAGTAGGCCCAGTTGGGGCTGGGAAATCTTCATTAATTGATTTGATTAAAGCACTGCTAGAACAAAGTGAACACATATATACGTTAGAAGGTTGCCCGATGAATGAAGAACCTTTACACCTTATTCCTAAAGCGAGTCGGAAAACTTTTGAAGAAGCATTGGATGTTAAAATTGAAGGGGACCTTTGCCCAATTTGTAAATATAGATTAGAAAATGAATTTAATGGAGACTACGAAAAGTTCCCTGTAGTAAAAAAACATTTTAGCATTAAAGACCGCCAAGGTATTGGTGTGGTGCCACCTGTGGACCCTAATAATCAAGACACTTCTGTGCTAGTGGGTTCTGTGGATATTTCCAAAATGGACTTATATGCAGAAGATGACCCGAGAGTGTTTGCATTAAATGGTGCGTTTAATATAGCTAATAGAGGGCTAATTGAATTTATAGAAGTATTTAAAAATGATATAGAATATTTATATACAATGTTAACAGCTACACAAGAGAAGTTAATTCCTTCCCCTGCTAAAGGTTCTATGATTCACTTTGACGGTGTAATTTTAGCCCACTCAAATGAGACTGAATGGAATAAGTTCCGCTCTGACCATACGAATGAAGCTATACTAGACCGTATTGTAAAAATCGAAGTGCCTTATTGTTTAGAACTTGATGAGGAAGTTAAAATCTATAAGAAGTTATTAAAACGTTCTAAATTCACGCATCATATTGCACCTCATACGTTAGAAATCGCTGCTATGTTTGCTATTTTAACTAGATTAAAACCTTCTAATAAAGTAGACAACATTACCAAGCTTAGAATTTATAATGGTGAAGATATTATAGAAAAAGGTACAACGAAACGTACAGATATTATGGAGCTTAAAGATGAGTTTGAGCGTGAAGGTATGAGTGGTATTTCAACTAGATTTATTATGAAGGTTATAGATACTGGATTAGCTGAATGTGAGGATGGATGTTTAAATCCTATTATTCTAATTGAGATGCTAATTAATGGAGTTAAAGAGCTATCACTTAATGATGAGACTAAAAAAGCTTATTTAACATTAATCCAAGATACTATTAAAAAAGAATATCATAAAATTTTAGAGGCAGAAGTAACACGAGCGTTTATACATGGATATAAAGAGCAGGCAGAAGATATGTTTAATAACTATCTAGACCACGCAGAAGCGTACATTAATAAAACGAAAGTTAAGCATTCTGACACATATCCAGATGAAAATTTCTTACGTTCGATAGAAGAACAATTAGGTATTACTCCAAGCGGCGCTAAAGGCTTTAGGCAAGATGTTACGGCATATATGTTTACGTTAGTTAGAAGTGGGCAAGAAATCACTTATTCATGTTATGAACCTCTTAAGGAAGCTATTGAAAAGAGATTAACTTCTTCTGTTAGAGAACTTACACGAGTTATAACAGTAAATAAAATCCGTAATAATGACCAAAATCATAAATACGATGCTATGACACAGGAAATGAAGCAAAATGGTTATTGCGATACATGTTGTAATGTAGTATTAAAATATGCAGCTAATAACCTGTGGAAGGATTAGCCTATGGCAGTATTTAAAGAGTTTGAGCAAAGTAGCCGCGATAGAAGTGCCGAGGATAGACGTAGACATAAAGAGCTTGTGGAAAGAAGCATTAAAGATAATATCGGTAATATTATTGCTGAGGAGAGTATACTAGAAAACGATAGAAACAAAGTTGTAAAGGTGCCTATCAAAGGAATAAAAGAGTACTATTTCAAATATGGAACTAACCAAGAAGGCGTGGTTTGTGGTACTGGTAAAGAAGAAAAGGGTAGACGTGTTGCTAAAAATGAGCAAGATAGCAGCGATGCTGGCGTAGGTAATCAAGAAGGTGAAGAGATTTATGAAACTGAAATAACGATTGATGAAGCAATTGATTTGTTATTCGAGGGGCTTAATCTGCCTAATCTAAGACGCAAAAAATTTAAAGAATTAGAAATACAAGGTGGCTCAAAAAAACGTGGAGTACGTACTACAGGTATTACTCCACGTCTTGCTAAAAAACATACGCTTATTCAGAAAGCTAAACGTAGCAGCAGTTCTAAAGGTAAGCGTGTGCCATTTGATAATAAGGATTTAAGATACTTTTATAAAAAGCCTAAGACAAAGCGGGAATCTAATGCAGTAATAATTTGCATAATGGATACATCTGGTTCTATGGGTCATACTAAAAAGTATTTAGCTCGTAGTTTTTATTTTTTATTATACCAGTTTGTTAAGATTAAATATGTTAGAGTGGATATTGTGTTTATATCTCATACAACGGTGGCAAAAGAAGTAAGTGAGGACGACTTTTTTCATAGAGGAGAAAGCGGAGGAACTTATATAAGTAGTGGATACAAGAAAGCTTTGCAAGTAATTAACAATAGATATAACGATACCATGTGGAATGTGTATGCCTTCCATTGCAGTGATGGAGATAACTGGGGAGAAGACAATGATATTGCTGTGGAGCTTGGAAAAGAGTTATGTGGTAAATGTAATCTATTTGGGTATGGTGAAATAAAAACTAGCAGTTACTCAAGCACTATTATGAATAAATATGTAGAAGAAATTAAGTGTGATAACTTTGTGGCACTAAAAATTACAAAACGTGAAGATGTGTGGTGGGCTTTTAAAGAAATGTTACAAGTGGAACAGAAAGCTGGGAAGGATGGTGCCTTCTAGTATGAATTATAATATACGAGAATTAGAGAAATATTGTGAGGAAATTGAGGGCATTGTACATGATATAGGTCTTGATTGCTATGAGCAAGAGTTTGAAATAATAAGTTATGAAGATATGATAGGCTATGCGACATACTTAGGCATGCCATCACATTACCCTCACTGGAGTTTAGGCAAAAATTATGAGCGTCTTAAAACGTATTACTCACATAATTTAACAGGCATACCATATGAAATGGTAATTAACTCAAATCCTTGTTTGGCTTATTTAATGAAAGATAACTCATTAACTTTACAAATTTTAACTATGGCACATGTGTATGGCCATAATGACTTTTTTAAAAACAACTACTTATTTAAAGAGTATACGGACAGCAGTTGGAGCATTATGATGTTTAAGACGCATGCTGATAGAGTAAGACGTTATATTCAAGACCCTAGCATTGGTTATAATGAAGTGGAAAGAGTGCTAGATGCTGCGCATTCAATTAAATTTTATTGTGGATTAACTCATGATATAACTTTACCTACAGGGAATTTGCTAGAGTTTTTATTATGCTACGGTGATTTAAATGATTGGGAAAAAGACTTGCTAACTATTGTAATGCAGGAAAATCGTTATTTTCTACCTCAGTTAGAGACTAAAGTTATGAATGAGGGGTGGGCAAGTTTTTGGCACTACACTATTTTTAAGAGATTAAAGCTTGATTCATCTAAAAACTTTGAGTTTTTCACGATTCATAACAATGTAATTTCACCAACTGCTGGCGCTCTTAATCCTTACTATTTAGGTTTTAAAATTTGGGAGCATATTTACAACACTCAAACTATTGATACGATGTTTGCTATTAGGGAATTAAATAATGATAGTTCATTTATTAGAAACTATTTGACTTATGAAATTTGTAATGACAGTCAGCTATATTCTTACCAAGAGGAGGATAAGTATCATATTATTTCTGAGGTATCTAATATAGATGGTTGGAAGCAGGTGCGTGATACGTTAATAAAAACTATAGGCTCCAATAGTATCCCTCGAATTGAGGTTGTGGATTGGCAGAAGAAATGTCATGTATTATCTTTACAACATATTTGGGATGGTCGTGAGTTAAATTTATCTTATGCAACTGAAACACTTAAGTATATACAAACTTTATGGGGCGGAGAAGTGATTCTTAACACCCAGTTTGCAGGAATTAAGCGTCAAATAGTTTGTGATGTTAATAAAAAAGTTTTAATTCAAAATGAGTAATAGAAACTGATTGCGGTCGCCACTGATTGCAATCAGTTTTTTTTGTGTGTAAATGTAGTGTAAAAAATGTAAGTTTTATTTTAGTTTTTTAAGCCATGTAAAAAATGCATTACATTCTGCATGTAATGCAGCTAAACATTCTTCTTCTGGTAATACTTTTTGGTTATCGCCAATACAAAATAGCATTCTATTTGTACCAACATTTTTTAATATTAATTGTAACGGTGTATCTGGAAACCACATATTAGCAACTTTCTCCATATTATATTGTTCTAACATGGCTGAAATATGCGTCCATAAATAAATTATATTATCATAATAGTAAATGCCCATTAATTCATGTTCGTAATAATGTAGAGATATATATCCTTCTAACTCAAACGGTTTAAGCTCGTTTAACTCATGTGTTCCTAACTCGAAAAAATCTTTCTTTACAATATGATAAATAAAAGTGTTAATTTCTATCATGCTAGCTCCTTTTCTTAATTATATTCATCATATAAGTATATTAATTTCCCATTCAAACTATTCCGACGGGTTTTTAAGTAAAAAAATAGGGAGTTACCATATGTATAGTAGCTCCTTTAAGTAAATTATTGAAGTATTTGATTATCTACCGTGTTAATATATATTACTTCACAATTATAACTATAAGTTTTAAGGTACTCAAAAATCATTTCATTATCAATAATATTAAGCTTAGGTTGACCGTGTGGTACAATCATCCTTAAAGTTATTCCTATAAATCCTTGTTGTTTAGATATTTGGTTATAAATGCTTTCACTTACTTTAAAAGAAACTACTTCGTCTGAATTTGTATATGCGTTATCGAATTTTACTGTGATATAAAAGATACCGTCTTCTTGAAACTGTGATATAATTTCGCTTATTTCTACTGTAGTTATGACAACACAATCTTTTTTATTTGTTTTTTGTTTTAAACTTACAAGTTTTGCTGTCATTGCACTTAGTGCCACCATAATTGGAGCTAAAAATTTTACTTTTTTCATAGCTGCGCCTCCTAACTACTTGGGTATTGTTAACTTAATATAATATCATATTATGTAAAAATGCGTAGAGTGTTACGTAAATCACAAATTTTTTATACAACCTCTAAATATTTTTTTGTTTTATTCCTAATGTCGTATTATACTTTTTACGTGTATTTTACTAAGGCTTAACATTGTTTTAATTTAGTTTTTATAGTTACAATGGTATAATCGTAGAGACATAAAATTGTATATTAACAAATTATTAGGAGGATTTTCCTGTATGAGATTGAGGAATGTAAAAAAAGGTATTGGTATTTCTATTGCAGCATCGTTAATTATTGGGCATTGTGTTGTACCATTGGAAATTAAAGCTGTTGAAGAGTATGTTAGTGTTGATAAAGTTGATGTTGAAGCGATTGCCGATGAAGTTGATAATTCTATCATAAAGGATGTTATTGAAGAAGCTAATAATTTTGTGGCCGATGATAGCAGTGCGCACGATAGTAATGAAGAAGCTGATGAGGTAGCTGATGATAATAATGAAGAAGCTGATGATTTAGTCGCTGATAATAATAATGAAGAAGCTGATGATTTAGTCGCTGATAATAGTAATGAAGAATCTGATGATTTAACTGCTGATAATAGTAATGAAGAAGCTGATGATTTAGCAGATAATAATAGTAATGAAGAAGCTGATGATTTAGTCGCTGATAATAGTAATGAAGAAGCTGATGATTTAGCGGATAATAATAGTAATGAAAACGTTGTTAGTGGTGAGACTACTGATAATGTTAAAACTGATAATTCTAGTGAAAATAGTTCTGAGTATTCAACTTTTGATTTAAATCCTGAAGAATCTATAACTCTTGCTGAATTTAGAACGTACAGTGCAAATACTAATGGATATCAAGTAACTGGTATAATTACGGGTATTGAAACTACTGACCGTATGTATATACAAGATGATACTTCAGGGGTTATCGTAAATTTAACAAGCTATTCAACTAGCACTTCTGATTATAATATTGGTGACCAAATTACTTTAACTGGTACTAAAACGCATAGTAATAGCGCCGTAGTAATTCGTCCTTATCCAAATAACGGTGATATAGTGGAAGTAAATGCTACTGGCATGGACCTTCCAGAGCCTAAAATAGTTTCAATTTCAGAAGTAACTGTCGAAAACGAAGGAATGCTTGTAACAGTGGAATCAGTCGAGTTTACAGCTTTAGGTTCTAGCAGTGGTACTGTGGTAGAAAAAGATGGAGAGTCGTTGGTAATTCACAGCTGGCCTGATTATAACAAGTATGAAATCGGTGACATAGTTAATGTTACAGGGGTTGTAGATAGAAGTGGTTCAGCTCATGATGTATCGGGTACAGCTTATCAGCTTTGTGGTACGACTGTTAGTGTAGAATACTCTGATATAGATAAAGATATAGATGAAGATATAGATGAAGATATAGATAGTGATATAGATGAAGAGGAAGATGAAACTTCGGACCAACAAAATACTTTAGATACACAAGACTCTATAGATATTGCATCAGCTAGAGAAATTGATGTTGACGGCGAAGTTCAAGTAACTGGTACGATTATTGGAAAATTAAATAATTATTTAATCTACATACAAGATGATACTGCTGGTATGGGTGTACAGTTAACGGATGGCTCGGGAGCTAGTTACAATGTTGGTGATGAAGTAACAGTTCTTGGAGTTCGTAGCACTCATACTTACGGTACAACATCTGTAACGCCTACTACTATTGAGGTGTCTAATGCGGATAAAGGTTTACCAGCCGCGACAGTAATTACTATTGAAGACGGTTTAACAGGAGATTATGAAGCGCAACTTATAACTTTAGAAGAAATCCAATTTACATCTATTTCTTCTAGCTATAACTCGGTTATGTCTCAAAATGGCTATACAATGAACGTATATCAGCTTAGTAATGCTGGAGATTTTATAGCAGGAGATTACGCAAATGTAACAGGAGTAATGGGAGTGTATAATGGCACAGCACAGTTGCAAGGAGTGACTGCTGTAGCGGAGTTAATAGGAGAAAGAGAAGAAGTAGAAATAGAAGTAATTAGCATAGCACAGGCGCGTGAGTTACCAGAAAACACAACTGATATGATGGCAATTGAAGGTGTTGTAACTGGTATAGAAACTTCTGCTCGTATGTATATACAAGATGATACTGCTGGTATATTAATTAATTTTAACAATGTATCGGAAACTACTAGTGGCTATAGTTTAGGGGATGAAGTTTGGATTTATGGTAATAGAAGTAACAGTTCTGGCGCAGCTTCATTACGTGTGGCAGAAACAGCTACATTAAATACAGGCGTTGATTTACCAGAGCCACAAGTTATTACTATTGCAGAATCTTTAACTCGCGACTGGGAAGGTTCTCTAGTTACTATAGAAGGCGTGACTTTTACTGAAGTTGGTAGCACTTACTCTACAATTACTCAAGGAGCCGAAGAGCTAACGATTTATAATTTAGCAAACTCTACAAATTATAGCGTTGGTGATGTTGTTGATATTAGCGGAGTTATGGATTACTTAACTAACCAAGCTGTGTTGTGTGGGCAAACTGTAACTACCTACAACCCAACACCAGATGAAGAAGCACCAACAATTGTGTTAGATGAACAATTAACTGCTGCAAGTATTTTTGCTGATTTAGAAATTACAGCAGAAGTTACAGATAACCGAGCACTTGATTCAATTAAGTTAGCTTATTGGTATGTTGAGAGCGACGAAGCAGTTGCTGCAATAGAAGGTGACGAAGACGACGCAGCAGTTGTTATAGTAGAAGATAATACAGAAGATGACACAGAAGTTATTTCAATACAAGATAGTTTAGAAATTTCCGAATATGATGTTCCAGAAGATGCAGTTATTTTAGAAATGGCTTTAGTTGGATTTACAGGTAACAATTATTGTGCAACTATAGAAAAAACTGACTTAGTACCTAGTTCTACTTTGCGCTACATGGTAATAGCAACAGATGCACAAGGTAATGTAGCAACACAAACAGCAGATGTTGAAATCACTGCTGATGATACAATTGCACCAATTATTACAGAAGCAACTCCATTATCAGTTAAGCCAGGCGAAGATGCAACTGTTTCAGTATCATTTTATGACTTAGGGTTAGGTATAGATATGGAAAGCATCGTACTAGAATTTAACGGTATAGATGTATCACAAAACATTAGCTTTAGCGCAGATGTAATGACAATCGAAATTCAGGCTGAAGATGATGGAATTATGACAGTAGTGCAAGATATAAGTGAGTTATATCAAGAAGTGGATGTTGATGAAATTACTATTACGTATGACCCAGGGGCATTAGTTGAAGGTGAGTATGATGTTAACTTTAGCGTAAAAGATATATCTGGCAACGAAACAACTAAACAATGGACGCTTATTGTGGCAGATAAAATACTGTACTTTGGGCAACTACATTCGCATACAACACTTTCTGATGGGCAAGGTACAGTATATGAAGCTTACGAATACGCACGTGATAATGCCGAGCTAGACTTCTTCGCTGTAACAGACCACTCTAACTGGTTTACCAACGACACTTCAGCTTCATTTGCAGACGGCTCTATGAGCTGGGAATGGGTAACAGGAAACGAAGCGGCAGACGCTGCTTATGAGCCTGGTGAATACGTTGCTATATATGCATTTGAAATGACTTGGTCAGCAAGCACTGGTAAATGGGGTCATATAAATACATTTAACACACCTGGATTTGAAACGCGCTCAAACTCTGCTATGGACTTAGAAGCGTATTACGATGCATTAAAAGAGTATCCAAACTCAATTTCTCAACTAAATCATCCAGGTACAACATTTGGTGACTTTAGCGATTTTGGATTTTATGATTCGGAAGTTGATAAAGTAGTAACACTTATCGAAGTGGGTAACGGTGAAGGCCCTGTTAATGGCAGCGGATACTTCCCTTCATATGAATATTACACTCGTGCATTAGATAAAGGTTGGCATGTTGCGCCTACAAATAACCAAGATAACCATAAAGGACAATGGGGTAATGCAAATACCGCACGTACAGTTATTGAAGCAAACAGCCTAACACGCGAATCAGTGTATGAAGCGCTACAAGCTATGAGAGTTTATTCAACTGAAGATGAAAACTTAGAAATTTCATATGAGCTTAATGGCAATACAATGGGGTCAATTTTATATGACCAAACTATATTAAACTTTAGTATTGATATATACGACCCTAATTCAACAGATGTAATATCTAAAGTAGAACTTATTACTGATGGTGGTTTAACTGCATTTTCAACAACAGGGACTTCAAACTCACTATCGTGGGATTTTAGTGTGGACCCTGAAGATGTGGCAGAAAACACATATTTCTATGTAAAAGTAACTCAAGCTGACGGTGACATTGCGGTAACTGCGCCTATGTGGATTAATGATAAAGAGAATATAGGAATTTCGCATGTTGAATCTAGTGCTAGTAAAGCAATTGTAGGTAGTGATGTTGATATAGAAACGGTATTATATAATAACGATGAAATAACAATTACAGATATTAAGATTAAATACTATTTAAATGGAGTATTAATTAGCGAAGAAGATATGGATGATATTGAACCATCTAAACAGGGAACATCTATAATAAGTGTGACTATTGATAAGAACGGTACAAATACTATACTTGCTGAAGTTGAATGTAAAATAAATGGTTTAGCACGTGAATTTTCGGATAGAGTAGAAGTTACAGGCGTTAATTCTGATGAAGTTACACGAGTTTTAATTGATGGCTCTAAAACAAATGCTTACGTAACTGGTGGCTACACTGACAATATGAATTACGTAACAGAAATTATCCAAGATAGCGGAGGAGTAGTTGAAATTAACTTAGAAGAGTTAAGCGAGGAACTTTTAGATGGAGTTGATTTATTAATTATAACTGACCCATCTAGCTCCAATCCAGCAGAAGTTTACTCAGATGATGAATTAGATGCGATTAAAGGTTACGTAGATAATGGTGGAAATCTAATAATTTCATCGAAAAGTGATTATGGCGATTCAACAGGCGTATATGGTAATGCAGCACAAGGTAATGCAGTGTTAGAAAAAATTGGTGCTACAACAAGATTTAACGACGACCAATTACTTGATGATACGGAAAATGGTGGGCAAAACTATCGTCTGTATTTTACACAATATAATGAAGAAAGCCAATACGCTGCTGGAATTGACTATGATTCTATATCGGATGTTAGTACAGTAGGTAAGTTTAGTTTCTACAGTGGGAACTCTATTTTGATTAATGACCATGACACAACGGAATATATAGTAAAAGGTCACGCAACAACATATAGCGGAGATAGTGATAACCAAGGAGATTCAACCGCTATTACAGAGCCGTATGCATTAGTAGTTGAAATTTTACCAAACGGTTCTAAAGTGGCAGTCTCAGGTGTTACTTTCTTCTCTGACTTTGAGATGGACCCTACAAGCGAATACTCTAACCCAACTATTATGACCAATATTTTAACTGACTTTGCACCTGAAAAAGCCAAAACTATTACTCCAATTGCAGATATTCGTATTGATGAGGATAACGATAATGTACCTGACTTAGCAGGTGAAATTTATACTATAGAAGGTATTGTAACAGCAGGAAACACAGTAGATGGCAATAAATTTTTCGATGTTATCTATGTGCAAGATGACACAGCAGGTATTACAATTCATCCTATTTCAGACTTACAACTAGCGCTGGGGCAAAAGGTGCAAATTAGTGGTACGGTGGGTGTTTATGAGGGAGATACTCAACTTGGAGATGTAATGGAGACAACGGATGTAAAAATAGTAGATGAGACAATTAACTTAGTAGAACCTACTGTAATGACTACTGCTGAAACTATGCTTGAAGAAAATGAAGGATTGCTAGTACAAACTACAGGTGTGATTACCAAAATAGGAGAAAGAACATCGGGTGAAATATATATTAATGATGATTCGGGTGAAGCGCGTATTTACGTGGATGGTTATATTGTAAGTGGTTCGGGAGATACAACGGACGTATTTGATAGAATTGAAGTGGGAGATACGATTTGTGTAATTGGGCTTGCTGCTGAAAATAATGAAGGCGACAGAATTCGTATTAGAAATACTGATGAGATTGTTGTTGTGGAAGATGAAGATTTAGAAGATGAAGACGATGATTTGGATGACGACAATTCGGATGACGATGATTCGGACGACGATGATTCAGACGACGATGATTCAGACGAAGACGATTCTGACGACGATGATTCTGATGAAGATGATTTGGATGAAGATGATTCAGACGAAGACGATTCAGACGAAGATGATTCTGATGAAGACGATTCTGATGAAGATGATTCTGATGAAGATGATTCTGACGACGATGATTCTGATGAAGATGATTCTGATGAAGATGATTTGGATGAAGATGATTCTGATGAAGATGATTCTGATGAAGATGATTCTGATGACGATGATTCTGATGAAGATGATTTAGATGAAGATGATTTAGATGATGATGATTTGGATGAAGATGATTCAGATGATGATTCTAACGAAGATGATTTAGATGAAGATGATTTAGATGAAGATGATTCTGATGAAGATGATTCTGATGAAGATGATTTGGATGAAGATGATTTAGATGAAGATGATTCTGATGAAGATGATTTGGATGAAGATGATTCAGATGATGATTCTAACGAAGATGATTTAGATGAAGATGATTTAGATGAAGATGATTCTGATGAAGATGATTTAGATGAAGATGATTTAGATGAAGATGATTCGGACGAAGATGATTTGGACGAAGATGATTTAGATAAAGACGATTCTGACGAAGATTCAGACGACTTAATAGAAATAACAAGTGAAGCACTAAGAATAATATTAGCTGCACATGGAGTAAGCTTTACAGGGACAGAAGCATTACTAAGCGACTTAGCATCATTAACACAATTTGTAGCAACAAATAGTAACTTAACAACTATTGCTCCATTACAATATGCAACCAGTTTAATAACAATAAACATTTCTAGCAACAGCATAACAGACATTGCAGCGTTAGGCAGTTTACCAAATGTAACACAACTTGATGCATCAACAAATCAAATAATACTACTAAATTTATCTGATTTCCCAGCAATCAATAACATTAAAATATATCATAACAACCTTAAAAGGATAGTAAATACAGGGGCTAGAGCAGTTAGTGATATTACAACATTGGATTTAAGTGACAACCATTTAGGTGAAGATTTCAGCGCTGAAGATGAAGCTACGCTATTAGCACAAGGATATACACAACAATATATAGACTGGTTAAAACAACAAGTTGCATTAGCAGGATTATCACAAGCGACCAAATTAGAGGAGCTTATAATTAGCGACAACACACAACTAGCTAGCTTAGAAGGAATTGAACAATTAACTAGCCTAACAACACTAGATGCTAGTGGCAACACATCATTAGTAGATATTACGAGCGTTAGTACGTTAACAAGCTTAGAAACACTAGATTTAAGCGATACAGTAGTAACTGATATTTCAGCAGTATCCACATTAACAGTACTTAAACAATTAGACTTAACAGGCAATACTTCTATTACAGACGGAACGGAAGCGTTAGAAAACTTAACCGAGTTACAAACAATTTCGCTAGAAGCGCAGCTGTTTTTAACTAACGAAACATTAGTGGACTCTATAACCACATTAGTAAATAACAAATCCGATACGTTGCAACTAGATATAAATATAGAGCAATTAACAGATGAAGAGATTGCAGATCTTAATAATTATTTAAACGAAAATCTAGAAGATGTGTTAGACAAAGTTGAAATTGACTGGATAACAGATGTAACAGCACCACAATTTAGCTACACAGGTGCAACAACATTTACGCTAATTGCAAATGCGGACTTTACACTACCTACAGTAACCGCAACGGACAATGTAGATACAGCAGTGCAAGTTACTACCGAAGTAACTAAAGATGGTGTAGTGGTAACTGAAGTAGACACAACACAAGTGGGCACGTATATTGTTACGTATACAGCAATTGACGAGGCAGGTAACGTAGCGGAGTTAATAATTACAGTAAGAGTAATTTATGATAGTTACGATTATAGCTTTAGTTATCCTGAATTTAATTACGTAACTATAGCAAATACTGATGAAGATTTAGATGACGAAGATTTAGACGGCGAAGATTTAGACGACGGAGATTTAGACGATGAAGATTTAGACGGCGAAAGTTTAGACGACGAAGATTTAGATAACGAAAGTTTTACAACCGACTTAACGCAAATATTTACTGACATTAATAAATCAGCATGGTATTATACAGATGTGTTAAACGTATATACGAAAGGATTAATACTAGGCGTAACAGATGATGCATTTGAACCACAAGGGACTGCAACTAGAGCGCAGTTAGCAACTATATTGCACCGTTTAAGTGGTGAAACGGGTTCAGCAGAATTCAATTTATTTACAGATATTGTAGATGGTGCATGGTATAGCCCATCAGTTGGCTGGTCTGTATCAGCAGGTATATTTAACGGATTTGAGGATAACACATTTAGACCGAGTAACGACATTACGCGTGAACAATTAGCAGTAGTGCTATACAACTTCGCAGCTTATAAAGGCTACGATTTAACAGCAACTACAGCACAGTTTAGTGATTCACAAGATATAGCTACTTGGGCACAGCATTCTATTAACTGGGCGGTTAATCACAATATTATCGGCGGTAAAGGTAATAATATACTTGACCCAAAAGGAACGGCAACTAGAGCTGAGATTGCTGCCATGTTAACTAGATTTATTAATTATAGCAATTAACAAAAGGGAGACTATGTCATTAGGCATAGTCTTTTTTTAATGGATTCAGTTCACAATTGAATTACTAACTGTTATAATAGTACACAAGTTTTGATTTATGGGTTTGACGATTTGTCCCCAAAGGAATTCAAAGCTAATTTTTGGTTACTCCTAAATAATTAGTGGAGCAGATATGGAGGAGTAAAGGGCGGATGTCTTGTAAATAAATATTAATTCACTTATAATTGATTAAATTTATAATCTAAGGAAGCTTATCATGGATATTTCTGAACCTCCCATGACTAAAGTCACAGGGTTCTTGGTCGATAGTCGCAACCGACTAAGCATAACCAAGCTATCCC
>MDSQ01000056.1_pt1 | contig 21210 bp, 17 predicted proteins | sample 1008251 | NCBI WGS metagenome assembly MDSQ01 (sample SAMN05526597, study PRJNA338239) | gut metagenome | isolation source: Hindgut content | host: Naso unicornis | place: Saudi Arabia: Red Sea | collected 2016-05
GTCAGGTTCAAGCTACTCTACAACGTTATAAAGAGCTTCAAGATATTATAGCTATCTTAGGTATGGATGAGCTATCTGAGGATGATAAAATAACAGTTAACCGTGCACGTAAAATCCAAAAATTCTTATCTCAACCATTTAATGTTGCGGAAACGTTTACAGGTATGAAAGGTAAGTATGTTCCAGTTAAGGAAACAGTACGTGGCTTTAAAGAGCTTTTAGATGGGCTACATGACTCGCTTCCTGAAAACGCATTCCTAATGGTTGGTACTATTGAAGATGCAGTTGAAAAAGCGCGTACTCTATAGGAGGTGCTTAAATGGCTAATCAGTTAAAATTGCAGATTATAACTCCAACTAGGAAAGTGTTTGACGAGATGGTGGATATGGTTGTGCTTAAGACAACAGAAGGCGAGATGGGAGTTTATTATGACCATGAGCCGGTTGTGGCACTGCTTAAATACGGCGTTATTCGTTATATTCAAGGTGGTAAGAAGGTGCAAGCTACTGTTATGGGTGGTTTTGCAGAGGTAACAAAAGATAAGGTAGTTATTTTGACCGATGCATCTGAGTTGGCGGAAGAAATTGATGTTAATAGAGCAAGTGAAGCAAAAGAGCGTGCGCAGGCTCGTAAAGGGCAGACTGATATTGATGCACTGAGAAATGAAGTTGCATTGAAGAAAGCGTTAGTCAGATTAAATGCTACAAAATAAATTTATGCTATCCATTTTTTAAATGGGTAGCTTTTTTTGTACGTATTTACAATTTGTTAAATTATTGGTATAATTTTGATTAGAAGTACACGGGCTTCGCTCGTGATGGAGCAAAGCCCCAACCCTGCGTGGAAGCATTCTAAATTGACGCAAATCATTATGAGGGTTCAGGGGCAAAGCCCCAAACTGTGTATTACACGACAAATTTATAAGCAAGGAGGTAAATTTATGTATATTGGTATAGATATTGGGTATTCATCGATTAAGTACTGTGTTGTTAACGATGATAAGCAAATTAAGGAACACAAAGTACTAAGCCACAAAGGAAACATGTATACCGTATTAGATAACTTACTTATTATATTAGATATGGAGTATCCTTTGGCAAAAGTGTCTTTTACCGGTGCTGGTGCGCGCTTTGCTAACAATGCCAACTTTGTTATCCACGACGTAAAAGCGCTTGCTACTGGTGCGGTTGCAATAAACCCATCTGTTAATACTATAATGGACATTGGGGCTTATCGCACCAAATACATTGCAGATATACCCGCGGCGATAGAGTATGGTAGCTGTATATTTAATAGCGAATGCTCATCTGGATCTGGAGTTTTTTTTGAAGACCAAATGCATAGGCTGGGGCTTTCCATTGAAGACTATGGCAATTTAATAGATGCCGCCAATACACCCGTTAGAATTTCTGGCAAATGTTCAGTATTTTCTAAAACCGATATTATCCATAGGCAACAAGAAGGTAATGATATTTGTGAAATCCTACTAGGACTAGCTTATGCTACTGTTAATAAGTATAAAGCTTTAGTCGTTGGTAACATTGATAGCTCTAGCGTTGTTATGTTTTGCGGTGGCTGTGCCAAAAACAAAGGTATTATTCGCGCCACTTATGATGTATTTAACATACCTAAAGATAGGTTGATATATAATGATGATACTGTTTGTGCTAAGGCTTTTGGGTGCGCTCTGCTGTCTGGTGATAATAATATTAGCATTAGTGAAGCTCGGCATATTCTTAAACGCTATAGGGCAACTAAATCGCCTAGAAACACTTTAGCTAAATTGCAAAAAACTAACCCCGATAATGATGTAACTAATTCAATGGAAGTGATTTGCAGTCACTATGTAGATGGCATGCCAGTTAGCTTAGGTATTGACATCGGTTCCACAAGTACTAACTTCGTTTTAATAAGCGAGGTTGGAGAAATTGTTTATTACGATTATAGGTTAACTAAAGGTAGCTCCAAAGATGTTATCCAAAGAGGCTTTAATAGAATTTCCAAACTTTTTGGCAACCATGTAAATATAGTTGCGGTTGGCGTTACTGGGTCTGGTAGGCATTTGGTGGGAAATTTAATTGGCGCTGATTTAATTATAGATGAAATTACTGCTCAGGCTAAAGCGGCTTATATTTTTAATGAATTCGCTGACACTGTCATTGAGATTGGTGGGCAAGATTCTAAGTTTATTTCCATGACTAAAGGTGTAGTTACTAATTTTCAAATGAATAGAGTCTGCTCAGCAGGCACAGGTAGTTTTTTAGAGGAGCAAGTTAATAAGCTAGATATTCCATTATCACAGTATAGCGAGCTAGCTTTTAAAAGTGAATCACCTATTGACTTGGGTGAGAGATGCACTGTTTTTATAGAAACTAACATTAAAGATGCTTTAGCCGATGGTTATTCGGTGGAAGATGTTTTAGCTGGCCTTTGTCATTGCGTTGTAAAAAATTATTTAAATAAAGTCGTTGGTAAATGCGCGATTGGTAATACAATCGTTTTACAAGGCGGTACGTGCTATAATGAAGCATTTGTAGCAGCTTTTAAGCAACAATTTGGCGATAAAATTCACGTTTCACCCTACTTTGCAATATCTGGCGCATTTGGAGTTGCAAAGCTAGCGTTAGAATCTATGTCTTATGCTTATATCGGTATTAATCGATTAGGATTTTGCCACTCTGCTTTTAGAGGCTTGCAGTTACAACAATTCCCTCCGCTAATAGCTTCTAACGTAAACAAATACCATAACCACTTTTTAGACGAAAAGAAACTATTTCTAGAAGGTTACAAAACTCAACTAGACCCAAAGAAGAAAACCATTGGTATTCCAAACACATGGATTAATCATAAAGTATTCCCTTTATTTAATGCATTCTTTACTGTGTTAGGATTTAACGTATTACTTTCGCCTGAAACAGATAGCGACATTGCATATGCTGCTCAAATGTATGCAGGTTCTGAAATGTGTTATCCTATTAAATTGCTATACGGGCATATAGCGTGGTTATTGGACCAAGAAATTGATTACTTATTTATCCCATCACTGCTTACTGTTGATTTTGAATCTTCCACCATTGAGAAAAACTATATGTGTGTGTATATGCAATCATCAATTAAAATACTATACGAAAAGATGAACATTAATAATAAAGTGGAGCTAATTAATCCGCAAATTCAGCTGGATCATGTAAATAATGGACTGTCTAAAGCGTGTATCAAACTAGGAGTTTCTCTTGGCAAAAGTAAAACTAGGTCCATTTTAGCGGTTAACAAAGCGTCGTACGTATTTAATAGATACATTAAAAAGGTTGAAGAAGATGGGCGCGCATTATTAGACTCATTAGAGGCAAACGATAAAGTTTTCGTTATCATTTCTAGAGTATATAACACTGGAGAAAGTGCACTAAACTTAGAGATACCATCGATTTTAATGGATAGAGGTTACATGGTGCTTTCGGTTGAACATCTTAGCGCTTTTAGTGTGGATTTATCAGACGAATATCCAAACTTATACTGGCCATTTGGAGCGCACATATTAACGGGCGCTAAATATATCGTTAACCATCCTAATCTATATGCAATATTACTAACCAACCATGGATGCGCACCAGACACAACTTTGCTACACTTGTTCCAAGAGGAGATGAGCGAAAAGCCATTTTTGCATATTGAGGTGGATGAACATTTCTCTCGCGTTGGTGCTATTACTAGAATTGAAGCATTTATAAACTCGATTAACGCTAGACCAACCGTTACAACTACATCTAACTTTACTAACATAAATTACTTTGCTAACTTACCTAAGCGTAAAGTCAATGTAAAAGATAGCCCAGATATTTTCTATCCTTTACACATTCCAAATTTATATCCTTTTAGTCAAATAGCCAAAGATAAATTTAAACCCATTGGAATTATACTAGAACCGTTGCCTGAAACTACAGCAGAAAGCTTAACCGCCGGGACTAAATTCGCTTTATCTAAAGAATACATTTCATTTACACAGCTACTTGGCGACATTATCACATCTGATGCAAAACAAGTTTTCATTCCACAAACGGAAGGTGCGGAGCTAGATGGCGTTTACTCTAGAGTTATAGCAGGCATTTTAACTACTATAGGTTCGTCTATAAACATTATTACAGGTAATGCTAACAGTGAGTTTTCTAATTTTTCACCTACGATTGAAGTCCTATTTAGGCATAAGCAATATTTTGACCGAATTTTTTATTTGCTTATAGCTGGCGACATTATTTTAGCCGCTCCTAAACAGCACCGATATAAGTTAGTGGAATGGTTAATTGGACATAGAATAATTACCATGAAAATTTTAAAAGAGCTTGCTATATTGGCTAGTATGTGTGTAATTAAGTATAAGCATATAGTGAATGTTATTGGCGACCCATATGTAATATATAATCAGTATTTTATAAGCAATGTGGAAGAACATTTGGCGCAGCATAATATTGGGCTTAGATACCAGTCGCTTACGGAGTATATGATTTATTTATGGTATAAGCGCGCTGAATCTAAAGATGAAAAAGATTTTGTGCAGTTCGCTCATCTTGAGTTATTGGAGGCATTTGGTCCGTTAAGTTGTGTTTATAAGTTTGAAGCTGATTTAAAAACGCTTGCAAAAGTTGGCGAAAATCATTTGCCTTTGATTAACGGCGGTAATGCGCAGTATCGTATTGCTAAGAAGCTTACTACTACGGAGTCTTCTGGCATTATCGAGTTTGTTTGTATGTATGAGCATGTTCAAAACCTTATTGCTTTGCAAAATGCGCAAGCTGCGGTGCCGTCTATTTGTATCGGCGTTGAGCAAACGCAAAACTACGAAGATAAGTTAAAGCCATTGCTTGATAGAATTTTATAGCTTTACGATAAGCCGTTGGTTGATAGAATTGTATAGAATTTACGTATCTGGAGTGGAGTACTAGATACGTTTTTTTATGCAAAAAATTTTCCAACAACCTCCATTAGTATATAACAAAAAGAAGTGATATAATATTATAGGGAGGGGGAGTACACTTGATAGAAGTAAAAAATTTAAGAAAAATTTATAGAATGGGAAATGAAAAAATCGTTGCGCTTAATAACGTTAATTTAACTGTGGACAAAGGCGAAATTTGTTGCTTATTTGGCACGTCGGGTTCTGGCAAATCTACTTTATTAAATATGTTAGCTGGCTTAGAAAAACCTACTAAAGGCAATATCATTATAAAAAAGAAAAACATCGAAACCCTTAGTGAAGTTCAGCTTGCTATCTTCCGTCAGAAGTATATAGGGTTTGTTTTTCAATCGTATAATTTATTACCTGCTTTAACTGCTCTTGAAAATGTGGCATTACCGCTAATTTTCCAAGGCGTTGCTCAAGCTGAGCGAGAAAAGCGTGCTAGAAAAATTTTAAAAGAAGTTGGCCTTAGTAAACGTCTGCATCATAAACCTACAGAAATGAGCGGTGGGCAACAGCAACGTGTTAGTATTGCGCGTGCTTTTGTTAACAATCCTACTATTTTATTTGCCGATGAGCCTACGGGAAATCTGGATACTGCTACGACTCTTGAAATTATGGATATGATAACTGGCATTGCTAAAGCTCATAATCAAACTATGATTATCGTTTCTCATGATGATGAAATTGCTCATTACGCTCATAAGGTAATTACAATGCGCGATGGCAATATTGAGAATATCAAGGTTTAGTATATTATAAAACATAATATTTTTTACTTGTTTTACAACTAGGGGGGAATGTAAATGAATAAAAAATGGGCAATATTTTTAAGTGCTTTAATGGTAGTTAATTCTACGTCGCATATATCTTATTTTCCGGTATCAGCACAAGAACAATTCGATTTAGGCTCTCACACTATTACTAATTCTAGTGTTTCGTCATCTCAAATTAAAAATGGCGATGTTTTTGATATTCGTATTGAAATCCGTGGCGATATTGAAGAGGCGCGCGAGTATTTTAATTTAGGTAACGTTTCTATGTCGGGTGCAACTAGCAGTTGTGAAGGCTGGTTTGTTAACGCGATTGATGATTCTACATATATGTTGTATTTAGTTAACTGTAACTATAATGGTTCTGGTAATTCTGTTGAAGTCGTTTTAGGCGACATTGGTACAAGAAGCGTTCACCTTAATGTTGTCGCTTCTAACATTTCTGCTGCAGAAGGTGTTGTAGTCTCTACCAATGTTATTAATGTCGTTGCCGGCGAGCGCCAACAAATTTCTATTGATGTTACTAATTCTGGCTCTCAAACTACCGACAAAGCTACTATGACTTTAGCATGGCAAGATGAAAACGCTTCTAAAGGTATGGCGATTTCTAAGTCAGAGCTTTCTGTGCCTACCATTATGCGTAATCAAACTAAGCAAGTTACAGCTTCTATTACAATAGACGAATCTGTTCCGCGTGGAATTCACAATTTGGTGGCAACTATTGACGGCGCTTCTTTTGTAATTCCGCTTAAGGTAGAAAGCAATTTCACTCCGCCTTCGTTCCAAATCTCTGCAGCTAACACTAGTGCGTTTGAGCAAGGTGTAGCTAAAACAGTTTCATTGTCTCTAAAAAACTTAGGGATGATAGAAGCTAAAAATGTTAAGCTTGAACTTATTCAAAATGATAATGTATTTGTTATGGATGGTAGTAACGTTCGTTATTTAGATAATATCGCGCCTGGTAAGTCGCTTAATCTAGATATGCTACTTCAAGTTAACGATATTTCTACCGAAACTTTGCCTCAGCAAATTAGGTTAACTTACACAGACGACTTAGGCGAAACTCATGAAGATGTGCAATTAATTTATTTAACAACAGTTTCAGCGGAAGAAGAGGCGCTTAAAAAGGAAGTGACTATTTCTAACATAGCTAATCCGCCAGGCGTTTTTAGCATTAATGAAGATTTTATAATTAAATTTGATTTAACCGCTCCTGATGGTGCGCGTAACATTCGTGTTGCTGTTAATCCTGCTGAAGGAATTCTTCCTCGTTCTCAAAATCTATTTATGATTCCAGAACTAACAGCAGGTTCTTCTAAGTCGTTTGATGTATTGTTCCAAGCTACTGACGCTATTACTACCGCGACTTATCCTATTGAAATTAACATAGAGTACAATTTAAACGGCGAAACTGTAATTTACAACCAATATGCTACAGTAAACATTTCTAACGAGCCAGAAGATGAGGTTTTAGACACTGAGTTATCTATAGAAAACATTGTAGAGCCAACTGCCACTTACGGTGTTGACCAACCGTTTAACATAGGTTTTGACTTAGTAGCCCCAGACGGTGCTAAAAATGTTAAAGTTTCAGTTAAAGGCGCTGACGGTATTTTGCCTAAATCAAAAAATCTTTTTATGGTAAATGAACTTGCTGCTGGAGAAGTTAGACCTTTTGAAGTTACATTACAAGCTACTGACGCAGTAAACAGCAGTACGCATGCAATTGAAATTAACGTAGAATACGCGCTAAATGGCGAAAATGTAAACTACAGCCAATACGCAACTGTGAGTATTGAAAACGAAGAAGATAAAGAGGAGGAGGAAGATGAAGTGTTAGATAGAGAGATTTTAATTGATAATTTAATAGAACCCACACATTTCTATAATGTAAATGAAGAATTTAATATTGGCTTTGATATTTACGCTCCAGATGGCGCTAAAAATGTTAAGGTTGCTATTAAGCCAGCTGATGGCATTTTGCCTAAGTCAAAAAGTATGTTTGTTATTAATGAACTAGCAGCAGGTCAACGCAGTTCATACTCAGTAACGCTTCAAGCTTCTGACTCTGTTACAAGTAGCACACATCCGATTGAAATTAACGTTGAATACGTTTTAAACGATGTGCCGGTAAGTTACAGTCAGTACGCAACTGTAAGCATAATAAATGATAAGAAAGATGAAGTAGAAAATGAAGATAAAACAAGCAAGCCAAAAGTAATAATTGGAGCGTATCAATCAGTGCCAACAATTGTACAAGCTGGAGAGGAATTTGAACTAACGGTTGGTTTCCTAAACACTAATAAGGAAGTTTCTGTGTCTAACTTTAAAGCTAATATTATGGTAACTGAGCAAGGCGATGGCAATTCTGGCAGCGTATTTACGCCAGTTGGTGGCAGTAACACATTTTTTATAGACCATCTAAGCCCCGACCAAATGATTGTAAAAAACATTACTATGTATACAATTCCTAGCGCAGACCCAAAAACGTATGAAATTTCTATGGTAATGGAATATGAAGATGAGTTTGGCAATGAGATTACGGCAACTGAATATTTAGGTATTCCGGTTGAGCAAGTGACTAAGTTAGAGGTGGCGGATGTAGTAACGGAGCTTGTGGAAGCTGGGAATGAAGCGGATTTAAAAGCGCAAATTTTTAATAAAGGTAGAACTGACATCAGCAACGTAATTATTACAACTACAGGAGAGGGATTTGATTAAATAGGTTACGCAAACTCGTGACTTTAGTCATGAGTAAGTAACCCATCATAGTCAGCGTACACAGAAATGTGTACGTAGAGGCGGATTTAAAAACCGTCCAATATCACTTGAATTGCTGGAAACCCCTAAAGCTAACTAAACTACAACGCAGTACCTTAAATGGTACAAACGTGAAAGTGGCGAAAGCAGAAAAAATTAGTTAGATGGTGCAAGGTTAAATCCTAAACACTATGTTTATTTACCTCCTCATAGAGGAGGATAGCATATTAAATGGGCAATCAGCAGGTAAGGCCGAAAGGTAAACTTCAACGACTATTCCTCTTGAGGGAAGTACACTGTAAGCTATTGACAGTGGAAGTGGGTGACGCTTAACACGTATATATAAACTCTTCTAAAGAGGAGCAAATATATTGGGTGAAGATGAAGATATAGTCTGTGCTTTATAGAAATATAAAGAAGTTCATAAGAGAACTGCAATAGGAGTAGCGTCCTGTTGTGAACGACAACCTCTTAAATTAAAGTCTAGAACCTATGGTTCTTGTATTTATTATTTAAATATATTTTTATTCCTATTAGGTGATTATTGTTTTGTGAATTAGGGAACAATATTATTAACCGTTAGCTAGGTTACAAAGAGCAATGTCACGAAAACCAAGAGGCAGTGCTAATTGGGAGAAAAACCGAATTAAGGTAGCTAAGTTATATGAAAAAATAAGAAATAAGAGATTAGATTTTTTGCATAAACTTTCAACAAACTTAATAAAAGAAAATGATACAATCTGTATTGAGGATTTAAAGGTGGCTAATATGATGAAAAATCATAAGTTGGCCAGGGCTATATCAGATGTATCTTGGAGTGAGTTTGTAAGGCAATTAAAGTATAAGGCGAATTGGCATGATAAAAAGATAGTAAAAGTAGATACTTTTTATGCTAGTAGTCAAATATGTAATTGCTGTGGGTATAAGAATGCTAAGGTTAAGGATTTATCGATTAGAATGTGGAAATGTCCTGAATGTAAATCTAATAATGATAGGGATTATAATGCAGCAAAGAATATATTAACTGAGGGATTTAGGCTCAGGTAGAATAATAAATACAAGAACCGTAGGAACTACGGGGATAGCTTGGTAAATTAGATAACATTGGTTGTCTTTACCCAAGAACCCCGTCACTTTAGTGATGGGAGGTTCAGAAGCAGATTGACCACTATATTTATAAGAACATTAGTAAGTATTTAAAACAGTCGCATAAGTCTATATATTTAATAGGATTTATGGGTGCTGGCAAAAGTACAGTAGGAAAGCAGTTGTCTACAGTTTTAGGTATACCGTTTAAAGATTGTGATGAGTTTGTTGAGCACAAATATAATATGACTATCCCTCAAATATTTGAGCGACATGGCGAGGAGTACTTTAGAACTATTGAATATGAAGCGCTTGTGGAGTTAAGTAAAAATGCGCCAACGATTGTAGCTACTGGTGGCGGTATAGTAACTAATCCGCAAAGTTACGATTTTTTAAATAAGCATAAATGCGTGTATTTAAAAAGCGATGTAAATACGTTGTATGAGCGTGTAAAAGACGATACAAACAGGCCTTTAGCAGATTGTAAGGAAAATTTTGAGCAAAGATATAATATGAGAGTACCACTATATGAAGCTTTGGCCACTCAAACGGTACAATGTGAGCATTTTAATGAATATGAAGTGACTAATAAAATTTTAACCGAAATGGGTCTAATCTAATAGAAATGGAGCTATAACGTAATGCACTTTTGTATAATAAATGGTGTTAATTTAAATATGTTAGGCACGCGAGAGCCTCATATATATGGAACTGAAACGCTAGATGATTTAGAGTTGATGTTAAGAGAGCATGTTAAAGATGTAGAGCTTACGTTTTTTCAATCTAACATTGAAGGGGAAATTGTTAATTGTATTCATGAATGTTATCATAATAAAATTGATGGTATAGTAATTAACCCAGCAGCCTTCACTCATTATAGCTATGCAATAGCGGATGCGATTAAAGGGGTGGACATACCTACAATTGAGGTTCACATATCAAATATTCATAAAAGGGAAGCTTTTAGGCAACATTCGGTGACTGCTAGCAGTTGTATAGGTTCTATTAGCGGTTTTGGTTTTTCTGGTTATAGACTTGCGCTTGAACATTTGTTGTATAGTAATAGGAAAAAAGATAATAATAAATAAGAAGATACAATTATAGGAGGTACGAACGTGATTTCAGCAGGTGATTTTAAAAACGGTGTAACAGTAGAATTGGACGGAAATTTATGTCAGATTATTGAGTTTCAACATGTAAAGCCAGGTAAAGGTGCGGCTTTTGTGCGTTGTAAAGTAAGAAATGTTAAAACTGGCGGTGTAATTGAGAGAACTTTCCGCCCTAATGAGAAACTACCAAAAGCTCATATTGATAGGAAAGACATGCAGTATTTATATTCAGATGGAGAGTTATGCCATTTTATGGATAATGAGACGTATGAGCAGATTGCAGTTAACCAGTCTGAAGCAGAAGCTAGCTTAAAATTTGTTAAAGAGAACGAAATGGTGAAAGTGCTATCTCATGATGGTAAGGTATTTGGTATTGAAGCCCCTATAAATGTAGATTTACAAATAACTGAAACAGAGCCTGGTATTAAAGGTGATACTGCGCAAGGTGCAACTAAACCAGCGATTGTAGAGACTGGCGCAAGAGTTATGGTACCATTATTTATTGAACAGGGCGAGACTATTAGAATTGATACACGTACTGGCGAGTATATGGGACGCGCATAGTGTAAATGGAGATTGATTATAATATCAGTCTCTTTTTTTTAAAATATTAATCAGGAGCGCGAATTATGTTAAAAGAACAGGCATTAAAGTTGCATGAAGACAATAGGGGCAAAATTGAAGTTAATAGTAAAATTAAAATTGAAACTAAAGAAGATTTAAGTTTAGCATATAGCCCAGGAGTGGCACAACCATGCTTAAAGATTGCGGAAAATCCCGACGATGTTTATAAGTATACATCAAAAGGCAATTTGGTAGCTGTAGTAAGTGATGGCTCTGCTGTATTGGGGCTTGGTAATATAGGGGCATTAGCTGGTTTACCTGTTATGGAAGGTAAAAGCATATTATTTAAGCGATTTGGGGGTATAGACGCATTTCCAATTTGCCTAAATACTCAAGATACAGAAGAAATTATTAAGGTGTGTAAAGCTATCGCACCAAATTTTGGTGGTATAAATTTAGAAGATATTTCATCCCCACGATGTTTTGAGATAGAACAACGGTTAGAAAAAGATTTAGATATACCAGTTTTTCATGATGACCAACATGGGACGGCTATTGTAGTTACTGCAGCATTAATGAATGCAGTGAAACTAACAGATAAACAATATAAAAATTTAAAAGTAGTAGTAAACGGCCCAGGAGCTGCTGGGGTTGCTATTATAAATATGTTATTACACACAGGCATTCAAAATATAGTTGCTTGTGATGAGCATGGAATACTATATAAAGGAAGAAACCCATTGGAGGGGCATAAAGAACAGCTGTGTAACGTAACTAATCTAGATAATAAGCAAGGTGATTTAGCCGATGCTCTAGTTAATGCAGATGTATTTATAGGGGTATCCGCACCTAACGTATTAACTACGCAAATGATAAAACAGATGAGCTATGAGCCTATAGTATTTGCAATGGCAAATCCAGTGCCAGAAATTGGTTATGATGAAGCAAAAGAGGCAGGAGTTAAAGTTATGGCAACGGGCAGAAGTGACTATCCTAACCAAGTTAATAACGTGCTAGCTTTCCCGGGGATATTTAAAGGGGCGTTACAAGTGCGCGCAACACAGATTAACTACCAAATGAAGATAGCAGCGGCGCAAGCTATTGCTAGCATTATTGAACATGATGAGTTAACTACACAATATATTATACCATCAGCGCTAGACGCTAGAGTTGCTGAGAGAGTGGCACAGTATGTAGCTAAGGCAGCTGTTGAAACTGGAGTGGCAAAACTAAATTAACCGAAAGGATATGACATGGAATATAGAATTGAAAGAGATACAATGGGCGATATTAAAGTTAGTAAAGATAAATTGTGGGCGGCGCAAACTCAGCGTAGTTTGGAAAACTTTAAAATAGGCAATGAGAAGATGCCTAAAGAAGTTATTAAGGCGTTTGCTATAGTTAAGAAGGCTAGTGCTAACATTAACTGCCAGATGGGCAAATTAGAGGCTGATGTGGCGTTAGAGATTAGTAAGGTGTGCGATGAAATACAAAAGGGTAAATTAGACGAGCACTTTCCGTTAGTTGTGTGGCAAACTGGTTCTGGAACGCAAACTAATATGAACGTAAACGAGGTTATAGCTAATTATATTAATCAAAACAATCAAGTTAGACAAGTGCACCCTAACGATGATATTAACAAAAGTCAAAGCTCCAATGACACTTTTCCAACAGCAATGCATATTAGTGCTGTTAAAGCATTAAATGAAAAGTTATACCCTGCATTAGAGCTATTAACGACTACACTTAAATCGCTGTCTGAGAAATATGCAAACATTATTAAAATCGGCAGAACACATCTGCAAGATGCAACCCCACTAACTTTAGGGCAGGAAATTAGCGCTTGGGTTAGTATGTTACAAAACACTAAATTGATGATTAAAGATAGCGAACATTACCTTTACGAACTGGCTCTAGGAGGAACAGCGGTTGGAACGGGACTTAATGCGCCTAAGGGATTTGATGATAAAGTGGCAAATGAAATCCAAAAAGAAACTGGATTTGCTTTTATTAGCGCGCCAAATAAATTCCACGCACTAACAAGTAAAGATGCTATAGTGCATACGCATGGTGCTTTAAAAGCTCTAGCAACTAACTTAATGAAAATCGCTAATGATACAAGATGGCTAGCGAGCGGGCCTAGATGTGGCATTGGTGAAATTAGCATTCCGGAAAATGAACCGGGGTCTTCTATTATGCCTGGTAAAGTAAATCCAACGCAAGCTGAGGCGCTAACTATGGTGGTGTGCAAAGTGATGGGTAATGACGCAAGCATAGGATTTGCCGCTTCACAAGGTAATTTTCAGCTTAATGTATTTATGCCAGTAATCATAACTGATTTTTTGCAATCTGTAAATTTGCTAGCTGAAGCTATGACTAGCTTTAATAACAACTGCGCAGTAGGGATTAGCGCAAATATAGGAAATATACAAGCTAACTTAGATAATTCGTTAATGTTGGTGACAGCACTAAACCATCATATAGGCTATGAAAATGCGGCTAGAGTAGCAAAATACGCATATCAAAACGAAATAACATTAAAAGAGGCGGCACTTAAATTAGAGCTTGTGACATCTCAAGATTTTGATAAATTTGTTGATGCGACTAAAATGGTTTAATTGTCCCCGTACAACAATTTAGCTAAAACAAAGCCAAGCAGCCTTGACACCTAAAATAAAGCATGATAGTATTGTTAAAGTTAAACAAAATAGGACTAAGTAGAAACTATTCTTTCTCACCTTACAACGCTGAAGTTCGTAAGGTCATCTATCTATAATATATAAAGATGAATGAGTGGGTAGTTACGTCTGTCCACTTTTTTTTAATGTGCGTTACACTAAATCAACGCTACAAAATTTCAGGAGGTGCAATTATTAACGAGGCAATGGTTAACGAGGCAATGATTAACGAACAAATTCGTGATAAAGAGGTAAGATTAATAGGAGCGGACGGTGAACAAATAGGGATTGTACCAAGTAGGGAAGCTCAGAGGCTAGCAAACGAAGCAAATTTAGATTTAGTAAAAATCGCTCCACAAGCCAAACCACCAGTATGCAAAATTATGGATTATGGCAAATTTAAATTTGATGCAGCTAAAAAAGATAAAGAAGCCCGTAAAAAACAAAAAACTATTACCATTAAAGAAATCAGACTGTCAGCAAGTATTCAAGTAAACGACCTTAACACAAAGTTGCGTAACGCTCAAAAGTTCCTATCTGCTGGAGATAAGGTTAAAATATCTGTTGTATTTAGAGGTAGAGAAATGATGCATAAAGAAAGAGGAGTTGAACTCTTGGAACAGGCTGTTGAACAGTTAAAAGAGTTTGGTGAAGCAGATGCAAAACCTAAGCTGGAAGGAAGAAGTATGGGGGTATTAGTATCTCCAAAATAATACAAATTGGAAAGGACGTTTACAATGCCAAAAATTAAAACTAACAGAGCAGCAGCTAAAAGATTTAAAGTTACTGCTAAAGGCAAATTAAAAAGATCTAAAGCATATACAAGTCACATCTTAACAAAGAAATCTCCTAAGAGAAAACGTAACTTAAGACATCCGGCACTTGTGGATAAATCAAATGAAAAACAAATGAAACGTTTATTAAACGTGTAGGAGGGTACGGGAATGGCAAGAGTTAAAGGTGCGATGGCAACTAAAAAAAGAAGAAATAGAGTATTAAAATTAGCGCAAGGATATAGAGGAGCTAAGTCTAAACAGTTTAGAACAGCAAAACAAGCTGTTATGAAGTCTCTAAACTACTCATATTCTGGTAGAAAGCAAAGAAAGCGTGATTTTAGAAAACTTTGGATTGTGCGTATTAACGCAGCGGCACGTATGAATGGTATGTCATATAGCCGATTTATGAATGGGTTAAAAAAGGCTGATATTACAATGAATAGAAAAATGTTATCAGATATAGCAATACACGACCCTGCAGCATTTACACAACTAGTTGAAACCGCAAAAGCAAATGTTTAATAATAATTTATACCCTACCCAACCATTTGTTGAGTAGGGTTTTTTATTATTAAGCCGGAGGTGTATATTAATGGAATTAAAAATATTTAACTATGCATCAGATGTTATAGATAGATTAGATGAGATGAAAATTGACCTAGATATAGCTTGTAGGGAGATAGAATATTACTTTGTAAATATAATAGCTAATAAGTGTGAAGGCTATTTGAATATTAATTCGCGCGTTAAATCAAGTGAAAGCCTTAAAGAAAAGATTTTGCGTCATGACTATTATAATAAATATAAAACTGTAGATGGGCTATATGATAATTTATCCGACTTAATAGGGGTTAGGCTAGAATGTAGATTTGTAGAAGATGAGAAAGCTATATTTAAATTAGTACGAGCACATTTTCAATATCCACACAAATGTTATAATAACTATTTTTATAATAACAGTATGCCTAATGTGTTGCTTGAATTAGGAACTAAACAGCCTAAATCGCAAAAAAACGGAATAGGAATGTATCGTATTGACGGTAGATACTTATACCAAGGGCAAATTATTAATTTTGAGCTTCAAATTAAATCGCTTATTAATATATTTTGGAGCGAGATTGAGCATAAAGTTATATATAAAAACTATAACTACGTGCTGGCAGATAGATTTTATAAGGATATAATGAGGTCTATAAAAAACAGTTTAACTACTATAGACCAACAGTTGCTGCTGATTACAAATCAATTTGAGCGAGCAAATAACAATTTAGTTGATACACGTAGAACGCAGGTGGAGACTATGCTATCTAAAATTATCTATGACCTGTTTGCTGAGCGTATGAAACGCGATATAGGACTGCTGGTAGATTTTAGAAAGTCATGCGATACGCTTGTAAAATATGTGTTTAGAGAAATTGATACGAATGTAGGGGATATGTATAATTCAGTATTTATTACTGTGCTAAATAGACTTAATGAAATAGACGATAACGCTATTAACTTTAACCGCGAGCTGGAATTTGAAAGGCCGCTAGACTTTCACGATTCGTTTAGCTTAATTATAGGAAATCATATCCAAAGTGTAATTAACGTGGAATTTCAATGGAACTTATTTTTTAGAATACTATTTTATATAGAGCCAGAAAACAATGCAGGGGACTTGGAAACTTTTATTGAATTTTACAAACTTAGATTATGTAAATATTTAGATATGTCTACGCTTAGGCAAAACTTTAACCAAGATTATATTAACGGTATACTAGACGCTTTATTACAAAGGTTTGCGAGTACATTTGTACAAATTAACTTAGTAGATTTAGTGTATGATAACTACATTGAGCAAGTTAGAAGCATATTAACTAGAATAGTAGACTTAACTTCAAAATACGTAGCGACAAAAAACGAATGGGAACAACGAAAAGACACATTACTTAAGCTGTTGTCATTTAGGATGTTAGCGTTATTTGATTATGAAATTGAGTCAGGAGTAATAATTGAATTTATAGATGAAATTAGAGCGAATGGATTAGACATAGAGTTGCATAAGAGTTTATTAAGATATATTTAAGCCACTATAATAGTGGCTTTTTTTGTGGTTTAAGTGCTAATTATCCTAATAAATTCATATTGCCGACTGAAAGCTTTTATGGTATTCTTTTAATATTACAGTTTTATTACATAAGTTTTACATTTTACATTTTGTACGTCAAAATAGGAATAAAAAATGAATTAATTTAATAAATCTTATTAACAGAACCACATTTTTATGAAGGAGAATAATATGAATAAATTTATGAAACAACTTGCATTATGTTTAGCAATAGGATTAAGCACTCCTATTATGGCTAACACAGTTACATTTTCTGATGTAGAGGCGCACTGGGCACAGTCAAACATTGAGGAACTAGCCCAAAATGGAGTTTTTGGGGGATATACTGACGGGACTTTTAAGCCAAATAATGGTATTACAAGAGCGGAGCTAGCAGCTTTGTTAACGAAACTATTTGACTTAGAAGCGCCAAGCGCCGAAATTAAATTTGCCGATATTGCAGAAGATGCGTGGTATTCGGGAGCTATAATGGCGGTGACCGAGCTTGGATATATGAATACATTTTTTGATGGCAATTTTTATCCTAGCCAATTAGCAACGCGACAGGAAGTTGCTTATGCCATTGTACAAGCGTATCAATTGCAAGATATTGACGCTAACATCAACTTAGATACAACGTTTACAGACACTGCTTCAATTTCGGCATGGGCAGAAGATGCAATTGCTATTCTAGTTTCGCATGAATTACTTAGTGGCTATTCGGATGGAACACTAAACCCGACAGGCAACATTACTCGCGCCGAAATAGCTACATTACTTAATCGTGTAATCAATTCTAACTTAGTTAATAACATACCACGCGATAACCAAAGCGGCGAAAAAGAATTATTAGAAGCTTTTTTAGCAACATACGGGGCTGATGTAGATAAATCTTTATTATACAGCTTATCATATACACCTGAAATCACAAGTAATCAACTTACCATTTTAGTGGATAGCACTAATGAATCATTGATTGAAATTGAAGATATTATAAAAAAATACATTACATTTGAAGTTACAGCTAGTGATGAGGTTTTAGAAGGCAAAGTATATGGGGTAAACAACACTATAGAAATTACTTCAACAAGCTTAGCCGAGCCTCAAATTATATGGGCTACCATATCCAGCGACTTTAAAGATATAGACTTAAGTTATTTTGAGCCGGTAAAAGTGGGGGCGTATTATTTAAATGGTGGCGAAGTAACACCGGCTGGTAGTCAGGCACAAGTGAATTATGTGCTTGCTTTTGCACGCGAAGTATGCGCTCTTGTAAATGTGGAACGGGCAAAAGAAGGGTTAGCGCCTTTGCAATTTAGCGAAGAATTAAGCGGAGTTTCGCAAGCTAAGGCAGAAGATATGGCAATTCACAACACATTGTCTCACACAAGCCCGGTTTACGGTAGTATGAGTGATTTATACAATTTATTTGATATTAGTTGGACCGTTAGCGCAGGCGAGAATATTGCGCAAGGATATATATCTCCTGCTGAGGTTGTTGAAGGTTGGATGAATAGTGATGGCCACCGTTCAAATATGCTAAGTGAATCGTTTACTATAATTGGCGTTGGATATGAGCCTACTGGCCGATATTGGACGCAAAATTTTGTGGGTGGTTTAAAATAATAACATAAAGTATTGAAAAAAGAGGGACTATTCCTTCTTTTTTTATTTTATTTTTTTATTTTTATATTTTATTTTGATATAGAAAAAATAGTCATGGGGCATCCAAGGGACTCTGTCCCTTGACCCTACCTATGAGTTAAATAGCTAAAATTTTATTAATAAAAGTAAGCATTCTAATAAAAGCAACTTCCTCGTTAAATTCAAAAGCAACATGACCTACACCGTCTAATATATACAGCTCACAATAAATTCCTTCTTCCTCTAAAGCATGTTTAAACTCAATACTTTGCGCCGGTAAAACTACAGTATCTTTATCACCATGCATTAGCAGAAAAGGAGTAGTAGTTTCTTTAGAAATATGAAAAATAGGGCTAGCATTAATAGCAATATCCTGATTTTTAGCAGCTTTGCCACCCAAAAATTTAGTAAACATAGCGCTACTAAAAGTAGGCTGCTCCTCTACCAAATTAGTAACCGCATATAGCGCGATAGTTGCTTGCACAGCGCTACTAATACTAATGTCACCAAACTCCGGAATATCAAATTCAGTAATACCGTTAGTAGTACCTAAAAAACTAGCTAACTGGCCACCCGATGACCCGCCGTACGCCACAAATCTATTCGCATCTAAATTATAAGCCTTTGCATTACTACGCAACCATCTAACCGCGCCTTTAATTTGCTGACCTTGAATAGGCCAGTATGCATTAGCTGTTAATGTATAACTTACGCTTGCTACTGCAAATCCCTTATCCAAAAATTTAAATACTCCCGGTTCTATAAGTTTGTTATCACCTGCCAGCCATCCACAGCCATGGATAAAAATAATAACAGGATAACTTTCGGCTTTAGAGCAAGTAGGTAGATATAAATCCAGTAACAATGGTTCCCCTTCAAATGATGAGAATTGCAAGTCGGCAAATGTAGGAACAACGGGATTTTCAGGCCACCCCAAAATTTTTTTAGTTAGTATATCTGCAATGTGCGAAAAATTCATGTTAATCACCTCCTTATTGCTGCTTGCTTAAAGTTTATAGCAATAAATACTCAGGCTAGCGATTTCCGCCGGGTGTGGGTACTGCGTCCTATGGATTTCACAGCCTATCATATATTATATCCAATGGACTTAAGTTTGATAATAAAAAAAATAGCTGATAGAATAACTATCAGCTGTTTCTACTAGTGTATAGTACGCTTTTTTCTATCTAGCCAATCATAATTTGGAGCTAATGTAAAATCTTTAGTGAGATATTCATAATGCTTCTGGTTATATGTCCTATCTGTTATTAATATATATATAGCCTTTGTCCTATTGTTAATCAATTTTATATATCCCTCATTAGCAACTGATAAGCTATAGTTGCCCGTTATTATTTCGTTGTAAAACACATTGTCTATACCATTTATCCCCATTATCACCGTCTTTTCTAGCGCTGCATTATAAGCTAACTTTTTAATAAAGTCTCGTCTATAATCATCTGCCACAAATTCATTAATCGCTTTATCCGTTGATAACACTGTCCTTAGCATCTTTACTGTTCTATATTTATTTAGCAGTTCTAGCTGCGCTGGTTTAGTTATATATGACATAATATCGTTGGCCACTTCGCTCACTTTTCTATTGTTATTAAACATAGCGTTTGCCACTCTATATTCCACCATCAAATTCTTATCTTCCACCTCTTCTAGCTCGGTATCTTTAAAGTTATCAGTTTTACATTGTCCCACATACACTAAGTTTGAATAAGGGTTATATACAGATACTACCTCATATGCATGCTGGGTTATTACAAAGCTATTTACCGATGTAATATATTCAATAAAGGGGCGTTCAAATTTATTTACATCTACTACGGTTCTATTTTCTAGTACTTTATTTTGCAGAATAATATATTTATGCAAGCAAGCCCTCTCATCTTGTTTTTTAATCACTCTAGGGTTAGATAAGTCGGTGCATAAAAATTCGCCTTCAGTCTGATTTAGGTTAAGTAGCTTTTCTCTTAGCATAGGTCTTGTCGCCGGAATTACTCCTTCATACGGCCCTCTTGTATCCTCGCTTACTGGTATAGTTTTCATACTAAACTCCACGTCCTCATCTAGCACCGTAAATACGGACAATCTTATCCCTTTATTATACACTTCTATAATTCCGCCAGCATAATAATAAATCTCAAAGTCGTCCCGTCCAAACGTAAATTCAAAAAACTCGCCTTCTAATTTGTCATAATATATAGCATGTGGCACGCCAATATCTCCCAAATGCTTATAGGCCTCATTTATTGTTAACTTTACATGAGGCTTAAACATTGCATTATTATCATTAAGGCCTCTGTAGAAGAATGACCTCACATTTAATATACTTCGTCTTGATATATCTATTATTTTTAACATATTTTCTTCATTCTTGTCTATTATATGAATTTCAGTCAATCTCGTTGCCATTATGCCAACTCCTTTTTGTTTAAATTATTACTCTTTTATTATACATATTTTTTTTATATTTATGATAGGTTGTCTGACGAATTTTTATCCAAAAAAAAGTAGTAGGAAAGTTATTCCTACTACTCATTGTATCAAGGAGTATATAGATAAATATTAAAGTAGTGCTTATCTTCTACTTAATTTAACATCACTGTCGCTAATTAATCCACCGATAAATCACTACTACCATCTATACCACGTACTTTTAAGTCGTTTATCTGAACCTCCCATGACTAAAGTCACAGGGTTCTTGGTCGATAGTCGCAACCGACTAAGCATAACCAAGCTATCCCCGTAGTCCCTACGGTTGTTGTATA
>MDSQ01000057.1_pt1 | contig 20412 bp, 20 predicted proteins | sample 1008251 | NCBI WGS metagenome assembly MDSQ01 (sample SAMN05526597, study PRJNA338239) | gut metagenome | isolation source: Hindgut content | host: Naso unicornis | place: Saudi Arabia: Red Sea | collected 2016-05
CGTGTGACAGACCCGAATAGTGCAGTAAAGCAAGGTCTTGCATTAGTACCTGAAGAAAGAAGAAAAGAAGGTATTCTAGTAGATGAACCAGTATATAGTAACCTATCTTCAACAGCTCTAAACAAATATACGAATAAATTTGGCTTTATAGATACAAAGGCAGAAAATAAAAAAGCTCTGCAACTTATTGATGAATTAGGGATAAAAACTCCATCTGAATTTCAGCTAGTAAAACTTTTATCAGGTGGTAATCAACAAAAAGTAGCCGTAGGAAAGTGGTTAATTTCTGATGCAGAAATTTATATATTTGATGAGCCAACAAAAGGGGTTGACGTAGGTGCAAAGCAAGATATATTTGAACTTATAGGAAGACTTGCAGAAATAGGTAAGGGTATAATATATGCAACTTGTGAATTTGCAGAAATTTTGGGTATAACGGATAGAATATACGTTATGTACGACGGGGAGATAGCTAAGGAATTAAATACAAAAGATACTAACGAAGAAGAGTTATTATATTATTCAACAGGAGGTAAATAATTTTGGAAAAGAAAACAGATACTATGCACAATATTATGAGTTTTATTAGTAAATGGGGAATAGTTTTAACTATAATCTTTTTGACTATATTATTTGGTACAATGATGCCTAGTACATTTTTAACTGTAAGTAATATGACGACTATTTTAAGAAGTATCTCTATCGTAACTGTAATCGCTATAGGAGTTACCCTGTCACTAACTGTTAATGGGTTTGACTTATCTGTAGGTTCAACAGCAACATTTTCTGCAGCATTAGTTATGACAATGTTTATATGGAATGGGCTTGATACGTTTGTATCTATGGCGATTGCACTAGTAGGAGTAATGTTAGTGGCGATAGTAAATACAACATTAATAGTAAAGTTTAAAGTGCCTGATACATTAGCAACTCTTGCGTCAATGTTTGTATTTCAAGGGGTAGCCATGACTTACTCTGGTGGTGGATCAGTTACAGAAAATATGATACGACTAAATGGAGTGCAAACTACGGGAAAGGTACCGGCATTATTTAAGCAGTTTGGGCAAGCACCTTGGATTATTATAATTATGTTAGTAATTGTAATTTCGGTACACATATTTTTGAGTTATACAAAACATGGCAGATACCTATACACGGTAGGTGGGAATATAGAAGCGGCTCGCCTTTCTGGTATAGCGGTTAATAAATATAGGGCATTGGCGTATTTTTTATCTACATTTTTTGCCGGCTTTGGCGGTCTTTTAATAGCAGCGAGAGTAGGCTCAGCACAAATTAATGCAGGTACAGGGTATCTTATGCCATCTGTTGCAGCAGCGTATATAGGATTTTCTTTTGCAGGTTTGGGGAAAGCTAATGCAATAGGAACACTTGCTGGAGCATTATTAATTGGTCTATTAGAAAATGGATTAGTAATGTTATCTGTACCATATTACTCATTAGATATTGTAAAAGGGGTAGTTTTAGCAGTAGCACTAGCCAGCACATATTTTAGAAAAAAACATTAAAATTAGGAGGAGCAAAATGTTTGATAAATATTTTTTAATGAAAGCAGATGAGGTAACACAATACGTTAAAGAAAAGTTGAATTTCTTTGATGCTAATGAAAATTTATACGCTAAAGAAATTGGGGATGGAAACTTAAATTATGTATTTAAAGTAATGTCAAAAGATAGTGATAAAAGCATCATTGTTAAACAAGCAGGGCCTGTTGCTCGTATTTCAGATGAGTTTAAATTATCTACAGATAGAACACGCATAGAGGCAGAAGTATTACAAAATCAAGAAAAATTAGCTCCAGGACTTGTGCCTAAAGTATATTTATATGACGATATAATGTGTGCTTGTGTTATGGAAGATTTATCTGACCATACTATTATGAGAACAGCTCTTATAAATCATAAAATGTTTCCAAAGTTTGCAGACCACATCTCAACATTTATGGTGAATACTTTATTAGGCACATCTGATGTATGTGTGGAGCATAAGGCTAAAAAACAGCTGGTAAAAGATTATATAAACCCTGAATTATGTGAAATATCTGAACAATTAGTTTATAGCGAACCTTTTAATAATGCATTAAATAGAAATAACATATTTGCACCTATGGCAGATTATGTACAAAAAGAATTATATGATGATAAAGAGCTGCATTTAGAGGCGGCTAAGTGCAAATTTGATTTTATGAATCATGCTCAATCGCTTATTCATGGAGATTTGCACACAGGTTCTATTTTTATAACACCTGAGTCTACTAAAGTATTTGATCCTGAATTTGCATTTTATGGACCTATGGGATACGATATAGGTAATGTTGTGGCTAATTTATTATTTGCTTGGTGCAATGGGATGGCAACTATAGAAGATGCAGATGAGAGAAAAACATTTGTTGACTGGGTTGAACAAACTGTAAAAGATGTTGTTGATATGTTTAAAGAAAAATACGATAAGTTTTTTGATAAAAATGTTACTGATGATATGGCACAAACAGATGGATTTAAAGAGTGGTATTTAGATAGTATATTAACAGATACCGCAGCCGTAGCTGGTCTTGAGATGATACGTCGAACAGTAGGTATTGCAAACGTAAAAGATATCACAACTATCAAAGACACAGACAAACGAGTAAAAGCAGAAAAAATGTGCATCAAAATGGCTAAAGCGTTTATTATGAACAGAACTAGCTATAAGAAAGGAGCCGATTATATTACTACTTTAAAAGCAATGGAATAACGTAAATTAATTATATAATATATCAGGAGGCTGGCTACAATGGAAAAAAGAAGTATTTTAAGTTACGAAACAGTAAGTTTAGACGACGCTAAAAGTGCATTGGTAATTATAGACCAAACTAAATTACCTTATGAAACTGTAATAAGTGAACTTACAACACAAAAACAAATTTGGGATGCAATATATAGATTAGAAGTAAGAGGGGCACCGGCTATTGGTATTGCTGGTGCGATGGGAGTGTATTTGGCTGCAAAAGAAATTAATACAGAAGACTATAAAGAGTTTTGCGAGCAGTTTAAAAAGGCCAAAGAATATCTTGATTCTTCAAGACCGACTGCAGTAAATTTATCTTGGGCACTGAATAGAATGGAAAGTATAGTTTTGAACAATAAAACTGCAACTGTAGCCGAAATTAAGAAATTGCTACATGACGAAGCTGTTGAGATTAAGGCAGAAGATGTATGGGTATGCAAAACTATAGGTGAATACGGAGTAACTCTTATTAAAGATGGAGATGGCGTATTAACTCATTGTAATGCAGGGCAACTTGCGACTGCAAAATATGGCACAGCAACAGCACCAATGTATTTAGCTCATGAAAAGGGATACAAAATTAAAGTATATGCAGACGAAACGAGACCTTTGCTACAAGGAGCAAGACTTACTTCGTATGAACTTCATTCAGCGGGCATAGACGTAACATTAAATTGCGATAGTGCATCTTCTACTATACTAAAAAATGGTTGGGTGCAAGCTGTATTTGTGGGGTGTGACCGTGTAGCTGCAAATGGAGATACTGCTAATAAAGTGGGTACCGCAAATCTTGCTATTTGTGCAAAATATTACAATGTACCTGTTTATATTTGTGCACCAACTTCAACAATTGATATGAATTGCAAAAATGGTAAAGATATTCATATTGAAGAAAGGCCGTCAGAGGAAATTACCGAAATGTGGTATACAAATAGAATGGCTCCAGACGGAGTAAAAACATTTAACCCAGCATTTGACGTTACGGATAATCAATGTATTGCAGGTATTATTACTGAATACGGCATAGCATATCCACCATTTGAGGAGTCGCTAAAAGAAATATTTGTGAAGAAAAACAATACTAAGAAATAGGAGATGTGTATATGTATCCATCTGACTACGAAGCAAAAAAGACAATTATAGAAGTCGGAAAACGTATGTATGATAAAGGATTTGTGGCTGCAAATGATGGTAACATTAGTTGCAAGGTAGGCCCAAGTGCTTTGTGGACCACTCCTACGGGAGTGTCTAAAGGTTTTATGACACCAGACATTTTAGTTAAAATGGATTTAGACGGAAAAATTCTACTAGGAAAGCATAAACCTTCATCAGAAGTTAAAATGCACATAAGGGTATATCAAGAAAATCCAGATATTTTAGCTGTAACACATGCACATCCGCCTGTTGCAACATCATTTGCAATTGCAGGAATAAATCTTGATAGAGCTATATTACCTGAAGCTGTTGTGAATTTAGGTTCAGTTCCTATAGCCCACTATGCAACCCCAGGAAGTACAGAAGTACCAAATTCCATTGCACCGTATTGCAAAGAATATAATGCAGTTTTACTTGCAAACCACGGTGCGCTGACGTGGGGTAAAGATTTAATAGAAGCATATTATAGATTAGAATCTCTAGAGTATTATGCAACAGTTCTAATGTATACAGGAAAGATTATTGGACAAGCTAATGAGCTTAGTTGTTCTCAAATAGATGAGCTTGTAGAGATTAGGCAGAAATTAGGAATAACTGCAGGAGGTATACCACCTTGTAATATAGAAGCGACTAATCTAAAAGATGTGGTAACTTCAGAAAATATACAAAAAGATATGATACAACAAATTACCGATAAAGTTACAAAACAAATTTTAGATATTTTACAAGGAGATGCGTTATGCAAATAAGCGAGCAAGATATTAACAATATTATAAAACAGGTAATAGCAGGAATGGCATCTAATATAAATGAGGTAAAAACCTATGTGCCTGGCCAAAGTGTGGCACCTCTGCAAGGCGGCGGATGCAGTACCGGAGTACAACCATGCACTGAAAGTATACAATATAACTATGGTGTGTTTGATACTATGAAAGATGCAATTGATGCAGCTTTTATAGCTCAACAAACATATGCAGACAAATATCAATTAAAAGACCGTGATAAATTAATTAGTGTATTAAGAGAAAAATTGTCTAAAGAAGCACAAAATTTAGCTAAAATGACTGCAGAAGAGACAGGATTAGGACGATATGAAGATAAAATCCAAAAGAATTTATTGGTCATTAACAAAACTCCTGGAATAGAAGTTCTAAACACAAAAGCGATATCAGGTGATGATGGACTTACAATAGTAGAGTGTGCACCGTATGGAGTTATAGGCTCAATTACACCTGTCACAAATCCAACGGAAACTATAATTAATAATGTAATTTCTATGATAGCAGCAGGAAATAGTGTTGTATTTAATGTACACCCTAGTGCAAAAAGAGTATGTGCTTATACTGTTCAACTAATTAATAAAATTATAGAGGATGCTGGAGGGCCTAGAAATCTTGCGACAATGATTAAGGAACCGTCATTAGATTCAGTTAAGGAGCTTAGCCAAGACAGCAGGATAAGATTATTAGTAGGGACTGGAGGAATGCCTATGGTAACTTCACTACTAAAGTCTGGTAAAAAAGTTATAGGTGCTGGGGCTGGAAATCCCCCTGTAATAGTAGATAATACGGCAAATATTCCTCGTGCAGCTAGAGAAATATTTAAAGGAGCATCATTTGATAATAATATTTTATGCCTGGCTGAAAAATCAGTCTTTGTTGAAAAAGAAGTATATGCAGATTTCTTATATAACATGGTTGAGCAAGGAGCATTTTTATTAAATTATGATAATTTACAAAAGATCATGAGCTTGGTATTAACACATGATAGCGACGGATATCATGTATCAAAAGACTGGGTAGGAAAAGATGCTGGAAAGATGTTGCAAGCTATAGGAATAAGCGGAAAAGAATCATGCAGATTACTTATTTGCGAAGTAGAACATAACCATCCGTTTGTATTATTAGAACAATTGATGCCAGTATTACCTATTGTAAAATGCAATAATTTGGAAGAGGCTATAAAATACGCATTAATTGCAGAAAAAGGTAATCGTCATACTGCCTCAATGTTTTCTCAAAGCATAGATAATTTAACACGATTTGCCCGCAAAGTGGAAACTACTATATTTGTAAAAAATGCCTCTACGCTTGCCGGCGTTGGATTTGGCGGAGAAGGTCATACGACTATGACAATTGCAGGTCCAACAGGAGAAGGGATTACAAATGCTGTATCATTTACAAGGCAACGAAGATGTGTTATTGGAGAAGGCGGGTTTAGAATAATTTAGTAAAGAAGGAATGTTATGGCTATTGGATTTTTAGAAGTAGCAGGATATGGCACAGCTTTATATGCACTAGATAAAGCGTGCAAAACTGCAGATATAAGTATTTTAGGAATAGATACAATAAACCCAAAAGATACGAGTGCAAATATACCGCTGACAGTGCAAGTTAAAGTTGAAGGGGATATATCAGATGTTGCCATAGCTATGGAAGTAGCAGGTGAAGAAGCACTTAGGTTTAATACTAAAGAAGAGATTATTACAGCAGTAATTGATAATCCATACGGTGGGACAAAAAAGCTTGCTAATATTTCTAAGGTGAAAATTGAGACTGAGCAGTTATATAGTGCTGTTGGAGTTGTAGAAATTTCATTTTTAACTAATGCAATAGTAATGTTAGATGAACTACTAAAAACTTCTGATGTCAAATTAGTAGGATGTGAAAAAACTTTAGGTGGCAGAATGGTAACTATTATTGTAGAAGGCACTGTATCGGCAGTGGATATGGCAATGCAAAGAGCGGAAGGCATGAATAATAAAGATTTAAAGGTGGCGGTGACTATATCTAAGCCACATCCTGAATTAACGAAGTTATTTAGACTAAAAACAGGGTAAGGAGCGGCATATGAAAGCAATAGGAATGGTAGAAACACGGGGATTAACAGCATCAATAGAAGCAGCAGATGCGATGGTAAAATCTGCAGATGTAGAATTAATAGGGACAGAAAAAATAGGCTCTGGGCTAGTGACTGTAATAGTACAAGGTGACGTGGGAGCCGTAAAAGCTGCAACCGAAAGCGGAGAGGCAGCAGCAAGTAGGTTAGGCGAGGTGGTGGCGGTACATGTGATACCAAGACCGCATGCTGATTTACTAAAAATCTTGCCTATTAGTGAATAAAATAACTATCAGGGGACGAAATAGCACAAAATTCGTCCCCTTTAAATATAAAAGTGAGGGTCAAATATGGAACAAGAACAACTGATACAATTAATAACCCAACAAGTTATAAAACTATTAAATCAGGATAAAATACCAGTTGGAATATCTGCAAGACATGTGCATTTATCTGATAAAGATGCCCGAACACTATTTGGCGAAAATTACCAGTTTACAAAACTAAAAGATTTATCTCAACCGGGACAATTTGCCACAAACGAGTTTGTAGATTTAATAGGAAAAAAGGGAACTATAAAAAAGGTACGAATATTAGGTCCAACTAGACCAGAAACACAAGTAGAAATATCGGTATCTGATACGAGAAAACTAGGAATAAAAGCAGTACCGAGAATGTCTGGGGATATTTTAAATACGCCTGGAGTAATTATACGAGGGCCAAAAGCGGAAATTACTATACCAAATGGCGTTATAGTAGCAGCGAGACACTTGCACGCTTCAATAGAAGATGCAAAAAGACTAAATCTTGCAGATAAAGATAAAATTAGAGTACACATCCCAGGAGATAGGGGCGGTATTTTAGATGGCGTAATAGTAAGGGTGCACAAAGATTATGCACTAGATTTGCACATTGATGTTGATGATGCAAATGCATTTTTGGTAAACCAAGGTGATTGGTTAGAATTTGAGAAGGCAGGGAGTGTGGAGTAGATGGTAAAAGTATTAGCAGTTGCTGACCCAGCAGTGGAAGTATATAAAAACATAATAAATGACTATAAAGCAGAGGTGAAATTTGATATTGTCCCTTGGGAAAATTATTTTGATACAATGATGAATGCATTTAAAGGCAATGCGGATTATGACATAGTTATGGTGGCAGGTCATTTATGGTTACGAGAATTTGTGGAAGCAGATTATTTAGCAGAACTTAATTATGATTTTGAAGATATACTACCGATTATTGCAAAAGAAATGATGTATGACGGCAAAATTTATTTATCGCCTTCATTTTGTGATGGACATATGATAGTTTATAACAAAGATGTATTAAGCAAATTAGTAGACATAAAAGAAGTAATAGACACAAATACGTATATAGAATGGGCACAAAAGCTGGCTGACAGCGGAATAGAAACCCCAGTAGCAATGAAAGCTCATGCCTCAGAAATATTTTTGGATGCATTGCCATACTTAAGAGAACATGGCGTAGATGTGTATGGTCCTGATGGTGCATGTAACTTTACAAGCGAGCAATTAGGAAAATATTTGACGTTGAAAAAACACGCTCATATAGATACTCACACATATGGAAACGATGAAATTAAAGATGCAATAATAAGTGGGGAAGCAGTGCTTGCAACTACTTGGAGTGGTCAATTAGGGGTAATAGCTAGTCAATGTAAAAATGCAAATAGTTTAGGATATGCTACATTTGATAAGGCTTGGAACGTGACATGGTCATTTGCGGTGTGTGAGTCTAGTGAAAATAAGCAACAAGCAATGGATTTTCTAGCTTATCTTAGAACCCCTAAAATAGATAAAAAAGTTGGAGAATATTGCGGAGCTCCTGTTAGAAAAAGTAGCTATACTACTGGAAATTGCCCATGGTATGATATACAGCTTAAAATGATAGAAGAATATGCAACTCCATTACCGGATGTAGCAGATTTATCCACTAAAAATCAGCAGTTATATGATACGATATATAATGAATTTAAAGGGGCGGTATGATGAAAGTTATAATTATTGGAGGAGTGGCAGCTGGAATGTCTGCTGCTTCAAAAATTAAGAGAATAGATAAAAATGTAGAAGTCATAGTATACGAAAAAGGGGAGCATATTTCATATGGTGCGTGCGGATTACCTTATTTTGTAGGCGGATTTAATGATGATTATACTAAAATGATAGCTAGGAGCAAAGAAGCGTTTGAAGCAATAGGAATAGAAGTTAAATTGAAACATGAAGTGCTTATGATCAAAGAAAAGGATAAAAAGATATTAGTCCATAATCATATAACAGGGGATACGAATATAGAAAGTTACGATAAACTAGTTATATCAACAGGTGCAAGTGTAGTTGTACCACCGGTTAAAGGGGTGTGCAGGCAAGAAGTATATTATTTAAAAACCCTAGAAGATGGACTGAAATTGCAAAAAGTTGCACAACAGCCACATATTAGAAATGTTATTGTTATAGGGGCAGGTTATATTGGTATAGAAGTAGTAGATGCATTTTTGCACTTAGGTAAGAATGTTACTTGTATTGAGTTTGGTAACCATATACTAGCTCCATTTGATAGCGAAATAAGCGATGTGGCACTGGACCATTTAAAACAAAAAGGTGCAAATATAAAATTATCGGAAAAAGTAATTGAGTTTACAGATGCACCAGTAGGGTGTAATGTAATTACAGATAAAACAAAATATAGTGCAGACCTTGTTGTAATGTCTGTTGGAGTAAGACCGAATACTCAATTTTTAGAGAATACTAAAATAAATGTAGCAGGTAATGGGGCGATAATTGTAGATAGGCAAATGCGAACTTCTATACCAGATATTTATGCAGCAGGTGATTGTGCTTTAGTTTACCATAAAAGCATGCAAGAAGATGTATATCTTCCACTGGGCACAACTGCAAATAAATGTGGCCGTATTGTAGGAGAAAATATTATGGGTGCACATAAAACTTTTGTAGGTGCATTAGGCTCTGCAGGTATTAAAGTGGGTGATTTGGAATTAGGTCGAACAGGGCTTAAAGAAAGTGACGCTAATAGACTAAAACTAAATTATAAAACAGTTGTGGTAGACTCATATGACCATCCAATGTATTACCCTAACCCTACCATTATAAAAATAAAGTTAATATATGAAGTAGGTACTAAGAAAATTTTAGGGGCACAGGCTATAGGTGAAAAAGGTGTTATACTAAGGATAGATATGTTTGCAATTGCAATTCATAATGAGATGACAACAGATGATTTGGGCATGACAGATTTGATATATGCACCACCGTTTGCAGGTGTGTGGGATGCAGTGCATATCGCATGTAATATAGCAAAATAAGGAGAGACAGATGAAGAGTAAACTAACTAATATAGTAGATGCTATAAAATTAATAGAAGATCATCACACATTAGGAGTGGGCGGAAATGTATTGCATCGTGCACCGATGGCGTTGGTACGAGAGATTGCACGGGCGAAGAAAAAATCCCTTAAAGTTATTAAAACAGCTGGGGCGATGGATGTAGACGTGTTATGTGCAGCAAAGTGTGTAGAAAGTGTAGATGCTGGCTTTATTAGCTATGAAAGTGAATATGGCTTTGCAAATTTTTATAGAAAGGCTGTGCAATTAGGCGAGGTAAAAGCTAATGAGCACGCTTGTTATACTGTAATATCTGCATTAAGAGCAGCATCTTTTGGAGTATCATTTATGCCAGTCAAAGGTATGCAAGTTAGCGATTTAATAGATGCAAATGATTATTTCAAACAAATAAGTGACCCATTTACAAATGAGATGGTGACTGTGGTTCGAGCGATACGCCCAGATGTAACTATAGTACATGTGCAAGAGGCCGATATGTACGGCAATGCAAAGATATATGGACCTGTGTTTGATGATTATACATTAATCACAGCTTCTAAAAAAGTTATAATATCTGCAGAAAAAATTATAGATACTAGTGAATTTATGGCACCTGTAAATATCCCGCATTTTATGGTTGATGCAGTAGTAAAAGTTGAAGGTGGAGCTATACCAAATTCGTGTGATAGATTTTATGATATAGATGTATCTGGAATTGAAATGTTTAGAAGTAATACGAATATAGATGAATATCTAAGAAAATATGAACATTTAGATAGGAGGGGTTAAAATGAGAATATGTGATATCATGATATGTGCTATGTCTAGATTAATCAAAAATGGGGATACAGTTTTTCATGGAGTTTCGTCTCATATGCCTATGGTAGCAACGATACTAGCAAAGGCCACACATGCACCAGATGCTGTGCACTTAAATATTCCAGGTGGAGTAGACCCGTATAAAGTGCAGTTAAAAAAATATACAAGTGCAGGAAGTGAATTAACTCATTCTAGTATAAGTAATTTTCCGTTATCTCAAGTGTTTGACTTGTCTATGAGAGGAGGGCTTGATGTAGCGTTTTTAAGTGGGGTACAATTTGATAATAAAGGTAATGTCAATGCATCAGTAATAGGTGATTATAATAAGCCAAAGGTAAGAATGCCCGGAGGTGCTGGAAGTGCAGTTTTAATCCCTACTGCACATAATGCTATAATTTGGCGTACAAAGCACGATGTGCGTACATTTGTGTCTAAAGTTGATTTTGTAACTACCCGTGGGAATGTGAAATATATAGTAACACCGCTATGTGTATTTAAAATGCATGAAGGGGAGCTGATTTTAGATACAATTCACCCAACTTCTAATATTGAAGAGGTTGCTGCTAATACAGGATTTCCTATTAGATATATAGATATAAAGTATACAGAATTGCCTACAAAAACAGAGCTTGATATGCTAAATAGAATTGACCCAAATGACTATAGGAATATAGAGTTTAAATAAATTATTAATTTACGTTAATCTAATTTACATCTTTTTTATTAAAAGTCCAACCCTATTGAGGTAAGATTTTGCAAAATTCAATCCAACATAACATGAATTAGATTGACGTGATTATTAATTTCCAATAGTTGACATATTGTGCTATAAATAGTACAATAAATCTAAAAAATAACAGGAGAAATTAAGATGCATAGTTTATTTAATACGACAATTTTATTATCTTTAGGAGCAGCGGTGGCTAGTAATATAACTACTGAACAAGTTACACAAACACCGGATTTAGTTGTAGTAAATGCAGAAGTGGCGGCTATAGACAGAGGGTTATTAGTAATTGGGCTAGATGAAAATTTTAGTGGTTTATGCAATGTCAATACTACAAACATAATTTTAGATGACGACCTAACTGTAGGTGATACTATTGAGATTACTTTTGATGGTAATATAATGGAGAGTTGGCCCGCTCAGATTGGTAAAGTGGATAGTATTGTAATTACACATCAAGGGAGTGACACGCTAAATGTATATCGTGAGGCGTTTTATGATTTAAGATATACAGATATTGATTTAGATAGACAAGCAGAATTAATAGCAGTAGATTTAACTGAAGTTACTAATCTAAATGATAGCCAAAAGCAGGCTTTACTATACTTAGTATCTTGTGATATCGATTTGTTTGATAAAATATATGAGTCAACATTTACTGAGTTAGAACAGCAAGGATTTATTAAAAATGAAGAGGTAGAGGATACATTTTTTACCTATTTTGAAAATGGTGTAATATATACTTTGAAAAACCATCAAGAAGATGTGCATAATTTTAGTTTTGATATAGAAAAGTGGACATCTTCTCTAGGTGCTATTGGTTTTTCAGAATGTACAGCTACGCTAAAAGATGATATTTATATATGGACAATAGGGGAAACTTGGGCATATTAATAGATAGGCGATTAACCCGCCTATTTGTTTGTGACTGCAAGTAGCATATTTACCTCATTTTCGGTAGGGGTAACGGATAGAGTTTTGAAGTTATTATATATAACCATACCTGGCTTTTGGCTAGGTATTTTTTTTATGTTTTTACGAAGAGTATAGTCGATTTGTACATTACTAGACAATCTAGCACTACTATGATATGCAGCTAAAATAGCACCTTCGTATAAATCTTGATTGGTGAATTCGTACCCATTTTGAGATTTAATGATTACATGTGAGCCGGCACCATTTTTTAAGTGCAACCACATATCATGTGCTTTTGCAAATTTCATAGTAAGTTCATCATTTTGATAATTGTTTTTTCCAACATAAATATCCAGATTAGAACTAGTTTTAAAATGCAAATATGGTTGCTTATTTTTAGTCTTCTTTTTGGAGTCTTTTAACTTACGTTTTAAGTACCCCATATCTATAAGTTCTTGGCGCAGTTCCATTATATCAGTTTCGTTTTCTAACATATCTAAACATACTAGCACAGACTGTAGATATTTTAAATCATCTTTAATAATGTCTAATTGTTCTAAGGCTGCTGAGTGAGCTCTTTTTAACTTAGAATACTTTTTGAAATAAGCTTGTGCATTTTCGATAGCCGACTTATTGGTATCTAGTGGGATAACTATTTCCTGAGGGTTAGTGTCATAATAGTTTAGCGTAGTAAAATTGTTATCCCCAGGGGTTATGTTATAAGAATAAGCGGTAATCAGCTCACCATAGATTTTAAATAACTCATTATCTGTGCTAGTTTTTACTGCTTGTTGAAGCAGAGCTTCTTTTCTGGTGGTTCTGTCAATAAAAGTTATTATTAATTTTTTAATGTCAGCAGTCTTTTGTGAAATGTTATAACGATGATTTTTTGTATGTGTAAATTGTTCTAATATATCATTTATAGATTGGTTATGAGTTTTTTTATCAGCTTCTATAATGGGTAGGTCAAATGAATAATAATCAACTAAGTCGCCATCTTGTGTTTCATAAAGTGTAGGCGTAAAATTTGCTGATTTTACATAAGTTATAATATTATTAAAGGCATTGTATAAAGCTAATAATCCATTTTCTGATATATCTTTTGCATGTGAGTCAAGTTTAGCATCAAGACATATTTGACGTGATATTAAAGGGCTTAGCCCGCTGAAAGTTTGATATAATCTTTTATATATCTCATTATCTAAGCTAGAGATTGCTTCTATAAAAGTTAATTTGTTTACTAACAGTGGGTTTAACTTATCCTGATTTGGTGGATAATTATATATATAGTTAGGTAAAATGGGTCTTACTTTAGATTTATCATAAGAAATATGTTTGATACTATCTAGTATTAAATTATCTTCTTTTATAAGAATGATATTACTATGCCTGCCCATGATTTCTAGTATTAATATTTTATTAGTAATATCCCCTAGCTCGTCTTTTGCCTCAATGCAAATTTTTACAATTCTCTCAAAATTAGGCTGAATTATATCTATAATTTTACCACCTCCAATATGTTTTCTAAGAAACATACAAAACATTGGGGGTGTATTGGTTTCATTTTTACTAAGTGTGCTAAAATTAATTCTTGGATACTGACTACCTGCATTAAGTAGAAGTTTATAATTCGTTTTATTATTTCGTATAGTAAGTAATAACTCGGCTTGTTCTAATTGATAAATTTTATCTATTTTACCACCTATAATTTTTTGTTTTAGTTCGTGTATAATATTTGATAATACAATGCCATCCAGTGCCATAAAAGTCCTCCTTTTAAAATATAGGGTTTTGTTAAGTCGACAGGTTCAAACGTAGATTTAAGCATAACATAAATAGGCTTGAAATAAAAGGTGAACTAGTTTGAAATATGTGTTATAATATAGGAAAAAGGATGATCATATTTTTTTAGGAGGGGAATTATGAAGGGTGAAGGATTAAAAATTGTTATATCAGGACCTTCAGGGTCTGGTAAAGGTACAATAGTACAAGAACTATTAAAACAAGGCGATTACAAATTATCAATATCTGCAACAACAAGGAAACAACGCACAGGTGAAATAGAGGGGAAACACTACTTTTTTAAATCTAAACAAGAGTTTGATTCTATGATAGAAAAAGATGAAATGTTAGAATATGCTAAGTTTTGTAACAATTATTATGGTACACCAAAAGAATACGTTGACAATACAATAAAATTAGGACATGATATTATACTAGAGATAGAAGTGCAAGGTGCATTACAAGTTAAAAAGAAATATAATGAAGCTGTGTTTATATTTATTATGACACCAACCTTTAAAGAACTTAAAAATCGTTTGGTAAGTAGAAATACAGAATCTATGGACATCATAAACAATAGATTAACTAGGGCATGTGAAGAACTTAGTTTATTTAAGGAATATGATTATATAGTGATAAATGATAATTTAGAGGATGCTATAAGAGAAATAAACACTATTGTAGCAGCAGAAAAGTTAAAAAGTGGACGGTATGAAAACTTTATTAAAAATGTATTAGCAAACCAGGAGGCTTAAATGTTAGAACCATCATATACCCAAATTATGAATAAATTAAATAGTGAGGCAAACGAGAAAGTTGTTACTAGTAGATATTCTATAATAATAGCAACGGCTAGAAGGGCACGTCAAATCATAGAGGTTGTAAACCAAGTAAATACAGGTGCTATTGTAGATAGGAATAAAATAGAACAAGCAGAGGAATTTAAGTTTCAACTAAAAACTAAAAAAGCTACTGCTATTGCGGTTGAAGAACTTTATAGTGGTATAGTTAAAATTAGAGAGGTTGAACAATAGTTGTTTGCACGTGTTATTTTAGACCATGCTACGAATAAAGCTATAGATAGAATGTTTACCTATAAAATACCTAAGGATCTGTTAGAAAAATGTAAGATAGGCACAAGAGTTAAGGTTCCTTTTGGTTTTGGAAATCGTAATAAAACAGGATATCTAATAGAAATATCTCCGAAAATAGAAGATGTATCATATACCATAAAAAATATTATAGATATAATGGACAAAGAGCCTATAATAGATATGGAGCAGATAGATTTATTAAAATTTTTAGTTGAGTATTATGGTGCGTCATATGCAAGTAGCATTAATGCAATTTTACCTCCTGTTTCAGCAAAAGCTATTGAAGATGCAAAGCAACAAGAGACGTATATTGTAAGAACAGCAAGCAGTGACCAAATATGCGAATATTTAGATTCTAATGAGTCTAAAAAAAGCAAAAGCAAGCAATTAAGTATTTTGGCAACTATAATTACCCATGGAGAGGCTCCCTTATCAGAAATAGTAAGAAGTATTGGCAAATGTGACTCAAGTATAAATACTCTTATCGGCAAAGGATTTATTAAGAAGATCAAAAAAGAGGTCGAGCAAACTAAATCTAAAATATTATATAATAAATTTATGACATTAAACACAGAACAAAAATTAGCATATGATAAAATAATGGCTAGTGATGATTTATGTATTTTATTAGAAGGGGTTACAGGTAGCGGAAAAACAGAGGTGTTTTTGCATGCAATTCGTGATGTGGTGGACAGTGGCAAAGGTGTAATAGTATTAGTGCCGGAGATTGCATTAACTAAGCAAACTCAAGATAGATTTATAGAAAGATTTGGAAATATTGTGGCCTTAACGCATAGCAGATTAAATGCGGGAGAGAGAAAACAAATTTATCTAAAAGCAAAAGAAGGCAGAGTGCAAATTGTAATAGGTCCTCGGAGTGCAGTGTTTATGCCAGTTAAAAACCTTGAGCTAATTATAATAGACGAAGAGCATGACGCTAGTTATAAGTCTGAATTGCCTCCTAAGTATAATGCTATAGAAGTTGCTATTTGGAGAATGAGTAGAAATAATGGCAAGGTTATATTAGCTTCTGCTACCCCCAGTATTGAGACGTATTATAAGGCGAAAACTAATCAAATAGAGTATGCAACATTAACACAACGGGCTGGCGGAGCTAGTATGCCGAATATAGAAATAGTTGATATGAGGGATGAGCTGGCTGCTGGCAATAATAATGTGATAAGTAGTAGACTACATGGCCAAATAGAGGCTACATTAAAAGCTGATAAACAAGTTATGTTACTTTTAAATAGACGTGGTCATTCAACATTTATAAGCTGTAGAAAATGTGGGTTTGTGATGAAATGTCACCATTGTGATATGCCATTTACGTATCATCAGCGTCAAAATCAACTAATATGCCACTACTGCATGTACCAAGAAGAGGTGCCCGCAATTTGTCCAAATTGTCAAAATAAGCATATTCGTTTCTTTGGAAATGGAACCCAAAAGGTAGAAGAATATTTAAATAGACATTTTGAAAATTTTGGTATAGCTAGAATGGATTTTGACACCACGTCTAAAAAAGGTAGCCTTAATGAAATTTTAACTGCGTTTAAAGAAAGAAAAACCAATGTATTGGTTGGGACACAAATGATTTCAAAAGGGCATGACTTTAGCAATGTAACCTTAGTGGGTATTATAGCAGCAGATAGCTCTCTTTATATGGAGGATTTTAGGGCAAATGAAAGAACTTATCAGCTTTTAACCCAGACTTTAGGAAGGGCAGGCAGAGGGAAGAATAAAGGGAATGTAATTATTCAGACCTATTCTCCGGATAACCCAGTGCTATATCAAGTAAAACTGTCTAAGCATAAGGAATTTTATGAACAAGAGCTTGACATTCGTCAAGTATTAGGATATCCGCCATTTGCTCATTTATTTGTGGTACTCATGACTGCGGATGATGAACAATTATTAATAGAAAAGATAAATATGTTATATAGATATTATGAGTATTATAACAAAAAGAAGAAATTTAAAATAATTGGTCCAGTACAAGCTAGTATACCTAGGATTGCTAATAGGTATAGGTATAAAATAACTATTATTGGCGAAGATAGAGAATTGATACTTTTATATGGTAGATATTGTATTGATAAATTTAGTGATAAAGAAAGTACCGATTTTATTAAAATAAGTTGGGACGTAGACCCGAAAAGTATGATTTAGGAGGAAAAAATTATGGCAATTAGAAATATTAGAGTAGATTCCGATCCTTTACTTAGAAAAACATCAAAACCAGTTATAAAATTTGATGATTCACTACATGTTCTATTAGATGATATGGCAGAAACCATGGGAGAGGCAGAAGGCGTGGGACTTGCTGCTATACAAATTGGAATTTTAAAAAGGATTTTTATAGTTGATGTGGGAGAGGGCGTAATAGAATTTATCAATCCGACTATTTTAAAAGAAGAAGGGGAGCAAATAGGAGACGAAGGATGTCTTAGTGTGCCAAAAAGATTTGGACAAGTAAAACGCCCAAATATAGTTACAATATCAGCTCAAGATAGATTTGGAACTGAGTTTGAGATAACACGCTCAGAACTGTTTGCACGTGCCATCTGTCATGAGATGGATCACTTAAATGGAAAAATATTTACCGATTTGGTAATAGGAGAAATTTTTAAGATAACAGATGAGGAAGAAATTGAATGAAAATAGTATTTATGGGAACACCAGATTTTGCTGTTCCCACATTAGAAATGTTAATAGAAGAAGGACATAAAATAGAACTTGTTGTAACACAGCCCGATAAACCGAAGGGTAGAGGAAATAAACAAAGTTTTTCGCCTATAAAAGAAGTGGCAATAAAACATAATTTGCCTGTTGGCCAACCGACTAAGTTGCGAAATAATACAGAATTTCTGGAGATTATAAAAAATATTGCCCCTGATTTAATAGTAGTAGTAGCATTTGGACAAATATTGCCTAAAGAAATTTTAGAGCTACCTCCGCTTGGGTGCATTAATATACATGGGTCAATATTACCAAAATACAGAGGAGCGGCTCCTATTCAATGGGCAGTAATTGATGGTGAGCATAAAACTGGTGTTACCATTATGTATATGGACGAGGGTCTTGATACAGGTGATATGCTATATAAAAAGGAAATTGAGATACTAGAAGAAGATAACTCAGGCACGCTTTTTGAAAAAATGAGTGAATTAGGGAAAGAAGCTCTTAAAGAGGCGTTGCCTGCTATTATATCAGGTGGTAAGCAAAGAATACCACAACAACATGAAAATGCAACGATTGCTCCAAGAATTACCAAGTCACTAGGGAAAATAGATTTTAATTTGCCGGCGACTGTAATCAGTAATTTAATAAAAGGATTATATCCTTGGCCTATAGCATTTATAGAATATAAAGATATGCTGATAAAAATTCATAAAGCATGCGTTGTTGAGGAAGATAGCGAAAAGAGGCCTGGAACCATTGTGAAGGTTGATAAAGATGGGATAATGGTTCAAACATCTGATAAAATGTTGTTATTAACAGAAATTCAAGTTCCTAATAAAAAGAAGATTGCTGTATCTGAGTATATTAAGGGAAATGTAATTGAAGAAGGTTATGTTCTATGAAAACAGCCCGTGAAACTATTATAGACATATTAACTAAAGTAGAAACAGAACAAGCGTATTTGCAGTTAGTATTAAAAAATGAAATAGACCATTTATCAAATATAGATAAGAACTTTGTTACAGAAGTTGCAAGTGGCACTATTAAATATAAAATTACTATTGATTACCTAATAAATTCTGTATCAAAAACATCTAAATTAAAACCATTTATTAGAAATGTACTTAGAATGAGTGTATATCAAATGGTTTTTTTAGATAAAATTCCTGCAAGAGCCGTAATAAATGAAGCAGTAAACATAGTAAAAAAACGAGGGTTTACAAATTTATCAGGTTTTGTTAATGCAGTTTTAAGGAATATTGACAGAATGGAAATAATATTACCAAACGATAACTTATCCATTAAATATTCTATGCCAAATTGGATTATAGATTTATGGAAAGATTTATATGGAGAAGAAGAAACTATTAAAATATGCACTGCTTTAAATAAGCGTGCTAGAGTTTGTGTTAGAATTAATACATTAAAGACTACAAAAGAAAAATTGATTAAGGAATTAACAGGTATTAATTGTATAGATGCAAATATATATCAAGAATATATGTACCTAGAAAACACCAACTCTATTTCAAAATTAGATGCATTTAAAAATGGTCTATTTACCGTTCAAGATGAAAGTGCGGGAATTGTATCAAGAGTAGTTTCGCCAATGAAAAATGAACGAATATTAGATATGTGTAGTGCACCGGGGGGTAAGGCTACGCATATGGCACAAATAAATGAAAGTGACATAGTAAGTATAGATATTTATGAACATAAAATTAAACTTATTAAAAATAATGCAGATAGACTAGGAATTACTTGTATAACGCCTATATGTATGGATGCTACAATAGCGAGTTTTGAACAAAAGTTTGATAAAATTTTATTGGATGTACCATGTTCGGGCTTAGGTTTATTAAAAAGAAAACCTGATATAAGATATACAAAATCTATCGAAGATATAGAAAACATTAATTTATTGCAAAAACAGATTGCTAGAAACGCTATACGATATTTGAAAAATTCGGGTACATTAGTCTATAGTACATGTACTTTAACAAAGTTGGAAAATTACGATATGGTAGAATTTTTTACTAATGAATTAGGATTAGTTGAAGATGATATAGAACCATATATACCGCAAATATTTAAAAAGTATGTTAAGGGATGTTATGTGACGATTTTACCTTATGTAGCAGATACGGACGGATTTTTTATAGCAAGATTTAGAAAACCATGAGGAAATCAGATGAAAGAAATTTTACAAATGAGTATAATAGAACTAGAAAAGCATATAACAAGTATAGGA
>MDSQ01000058.1_pt1 | contig 20224 bp, 17 predicted proteins | sample 1008251 | NCBI WGS metagenome assembly MDSQ01 (sample SAMN05526597, study PRJNA338239) | gut metagenome | isolation source: Hindgut content | host: Naso unicornis | place: Saudi Arabia: Red Sea | collected 2016-05
GTTGACCCGCTTTCATACCACCCATCAAACGTATATCCAGTTTTAGTAGGTGCTGTTGGTTGCGTTGCTTTATCTCCAATTTCTACTTGTTGCTCTGCAGGTGCTGTCGAACCTCCATCTGTATCAAAAGTTACATTAGCTTTTACTATAATTTGTATAGATTGACTAGTAGTAACTCCTGTATTAGTTGGTGGAATCCAAAATTTAGGGTCAGAATCAGAATCTCCTTCAGCTGTAGCAGTAAATGTAGCAGTATAGGTACCCGGTGCTAAATCAGCTGTCGAAGTTACAGGCGAAGTAAGGTCCCCACCAGTGATAGCAGTAGTAAACGTCGATAAACCATTACGCATATCAAATGTATATACGTAATTACTAAAATCAATGTCGGTGCCTTGAGTAATAATTTGAGGTGAATCTAATCCAACAATATCCATAAATATCATGTTATTAACAAATCTAATAGGATTAGTATAATCTGTACTACCATCGGAATCCGTTGGAGTTGATAACGTTGCTTTTCCATTACTAGATTCAATTCTAAATGTGCTAAATAACGTTCGTAGAGTATAACCTGATTTTGCATCATAATTTGCCAAATCAATTACAAATGTTTCTGGTGTACTAGTAGTAATATCAGCTGCTGCATATCCTTGAATACTTGCAACATCAGTGGTATCTAGCACAGCTGGAGTCTCCATAGTAAAGTTATCGTTTGATTGAGTTACAGAATGTCTTTCTAAGAAATTTGCCCAGTTAATAGTTAAAGTTTTGTTAGTATAGTCAAAGTCACTTACATCAACAAACTCAATATACACGTTGTTATTGTATAATGGGTTACTGCTACCAGTCCCGCCTTCAACTGTTGTTACAGAAGATGGTAATTCTATACCTAGTAAATAATTATTACTAAATGCACTAGCACCAATAGTTATTAATCCATCATTAAGAACAACGTTCTCTAAATTATTTTGACTAAACGCTGCTGTCCCAATAGTCTTTAACGTACTAGGAAATGTTACACTACTTATTTGGTTATAAGAAAAGCTAGAACCACCGCCAGAAGTTGTCGTACCAATAGTTGTTACAACAGTATTGGATAAGTCTACACTAGTTAGGTTGCAACCATTAAACGCAAAATTCCCTATAGTTTTAAGTGCTGTTAATTCACTAAAATTGACACTTGATAAATTCTTACAGCCATTAAATGCGTATACTCCAATAGATGTAACAGTTGTTGGAATAACAACACTTTGTATTGTAGTATTATTATCAAAAGCATAAGCAATACTTGTAACTGTTATTCCACCTATAGTATCAGGAATATCAACATTTGTACTATCTCCTGTGTACTTAAATAAAATTCCATTTGATGTTATTGAAAATCCATTTTCTGTTGCAGCCGCAGTATAGTTTGTCGCTCTACTACTTGACGTAGTCGTAGCAAAAGTAGATATCGAAGCATTGGTCATTGGTATGACTACAGCAATTCCTAGTGCTATACATTTTTTACAAAACTTCTTATAATTCAAACCCATCATCCCTTTATATAATATATTTTGGTTATATTTATATAATATTAGACAAGGATTAAATAGTGACATAAAAAGGTTATATTCTAAGGTTTTATGTCAAATATCTTTGATTTTCGCTACTTATATTGTCTAATTCCTTTTTTCATTCATTCTTCACAAGTTATGTGATAAAAAAATTTTTATTATCAATAATTTGTTTGTAAAAATTTCATATTTATGCTATATAATTTTAATAAACGACACCATATTTTAAATTCGATACATGGGACCTATTAAGTTAACAAAACCAATACATATCAAAGGAGAATAAATATGATAACTCAACAACAATTAGAAACTACTCTTATAATTATATTTGCACTTATTACTATAATATCGTGCATTGCTATAATAATGAAAGTAGATGTTATTAAAGATTTTGAGCATAGTGAAGTAGTTACATTTTATCCAAAAGAGATTAAAACATATACTAGCCCACAAAGCACAAGTATTGACAATATTAATGACGTTTCCTATCAACTACTATATACTTCTGAGTCTGGCAAATATACCTTCGAGCAAAATACTACCAAAATATCTGCTAACTCTACATTAGAAAAAAATAAAGCTATTACCAAACTTGTTCTAATAGCCTTTGATGGAACTTACATATGTGTTGATGATAACTATACAAGTGCTCTGCAATATCTCCAAGTACACAAAAAAGAAAGTGTACTATTTGCAATATTTACTTCATTTGCAGTAGGTAAATTTATGTGCAATGTAGTCACCTCTAATGTTAGCTTCTAGCAAAAAACTAGCCGATATCTATCTGCTAGTTTTCTTTAGTTCTTGTTCTATTAGTGCAAGTATTTCTTCAGTAGATAACCCAATTTTTAAAAGACTGCTCACCAATTCTGTAATATAATTTTTGGCATAAGTTTCTCGTATATTTGCAATTAAATTTTCATCTTCTGTTACAAATCTACCTGCAGTTCGATTGCTATACACCAACTTCTCATGCTCTAGTTCACTTAATGCTCTTTGCATTGTATTTGGATTAACCCCTGCTATTTGTGCTAATTCTCTAACAGAGCTTAATTTTTCAGCTGGTTTTAATGTAGCTGATATAATTTTTAGCTTAAATATATTTACTAATTGAGTATATATCGGCTTATCATTATCAAATTCCCATGGCACACTACCCCTCCTTTACTCATTCTATCTCCAATTCGTAAGGCGTATATCACCACTCATTGTAGAAGCTTCTATATCAATTCCATTGTTTACGCCATATTCTACACTACCCTTAAAACTTGAGTTTAAATAATCGTCTACTAATTTTCCACTAGCTGTTGATATACTAACTCCATATGGTGTATTATCCTCTATTTCTATTGCAATGCTTCCACTCATTGTACTAATCTCTACATCCTTTGTTTTTAACCCTGCTACTAAATTAATAGCTCCGCTCATATTCGATATTTCGTTATTTTCAAACGGTGCATATACATTTATACGACTATTCATTCCGTCTATCTCCAAATCTTTACCTTCCTTATATATTGTTACGCTCCCACTCATTGAATTGATTTCTATATCATTTGATAAGGCATTTAGATTAATATCCCCACTCATTACATCTATATTATAATCTAATTTTGTATTTACTGGAACTTTTATTAAAAGCTCACCTCCTACATATTTTTGAGTTTTGGTTAAAAGCTTTTTATCAGTATTATACTCTTCAAATTTTAACGTATTTCCTTGTACTTTGATAGTGTTTTTCGCATTTTGTGATACATTATCTAATACTAAAGTATCCAAAACATATATTCCATCAACATCATCTTCTTCTATAACTATTGGTACTGTCATAGAATTAATTTCTATTTTATTAATATTATCCGTATAAATTACTGCCCCGTTCGGCGTAGCAGATACATCCACTCCACCTGTTATGCTTTGAAATTCAGCTGCTTCTAATTTTGAGCCGTCTCTAAATTGTCTATCTATAACAAAATCTGCTCCCATTATTAATACAACGATTGTTGTAACACCTATAATAATTTTTCTCATAATTTTTCCTTTCTACGCCAGTTCTAGCTTTTTAGTTAATAATAAATTAATTACTTCCATTAATACTAGCACTAATATCACATTTACAATTGTCACAATATTTAATCCAGTTGATAAAAAGTTATAAAACTCATATTCATTACTTAAAGAATTTGCTACATCAAATACATAGTTTAGTGTTTGAGAACCATATATATATCCAATTACATTGTTTAATACCAAATATATAACAAAGCTTATTATCCCTACATATTTTGTAAAAAATGTTTTTCCTATTGTAATTGATAGATATATTAAAAGTATATTTGTCATTAAAATTAATATCGTATTGAATATAAGTTGAATTATCTTAATTACTATACTTATACTTGTTAATGAAATGCCTAAACTCTCACCTATATAATATATAGGCATTATAAAACTATACATATATTCACCAAATGGTATAATTCTTGACATTAACAATCCTATTGACACTATTCCTACTATAAAGCTTATAAAATACCAAACTATCATGCTTACTAATTTTGAAAATATTAAATACTTTGGCGATATGGGTAATGTAAACATTAGATACCCCTCATCTCCTAGTAAATTAGTATTAAATCTTTGAATTAATACTATTAACGTGGTAACCATTAAAGCTACGAATATTCCCACAAATATTATAAGTACTATATTATTAAGTGTAGACAAAAACTGGAATGAATCACCACTTAAAATACCATAAGTTAGTGAGATTAATAGCATCATTATATACATGGGTATAAAAGTTCTTGCTGTCGCTTGAAATTCATATTTTAGTAATTTTCCTAACATTTAAACACCTCTCTAAATATTTCATCAATAGATTTATTATACTCTTCTCTTAAGTCGTCTACATTACCTGATAATGTAATCGTTCCATTATGAATAAACATTATCTCATCACAAATCGACTCCACTTCTTGAATAAGATGCGTTGCAATAATTAATGTACTTTCTGTACTATAACTTTTTATGATTGTATTTAGTATATAATCTCTTGCTGCCGGGTCAACCCCGCCTATAGGTTCATCTAAAATATATATTTTTGCACGCCTTGCCATAACCAATATTAGTTGCACTTTCTCTTTTGTCCCTTTTGACATAGTAGCTAATTTATCTGCTGCATTTATGCCTAGTTCTGTTAGCATTGTCATCGCATAATCGTTATCAAAATTTTCGTAAAAGTCGCTAAAGAATTTAAGTAGCTGGTTAACTGTCATCCAATTATTTAGATATGTTCTTTCTGGTAGATATGCAATATCATTATGTGTCATATAATTTAGCGGCTTTCCCTGTATTAAAATTTCTCCTTTTGTTGGTTGTATAAGCCCGTTAATTAATTTGATTATTGTTGTTTTTCCACTTCCATTAGGCCCCAATAATCCGATAACTTTTCCTTTAGTAATTTCAAATGAAATATCGTCAAGAGCTAATTTAGATGAATATTTCTTTGTAACATTATTAAAATTTATTAGCATAAATTGTACCTCCTTATTATTGTACTAATTACTTAATACAATAATACCATCAATCCATTTAGATGTCAAGATAATTTTCTGCTTTTTTAGTTTTTTGTCGTATAAACAAAAATATAAACCAATAAAAAAGCACCCTAGAGTGCTTTTTTATATTCTATAAATTACTATATCCCATTAAATATTTATCTACTTCTCTTGCCACATCTTTACCTTCTCGGAGTGCCCATACAACTAAGCTTTGCCCTCTTCTAGTATCTCCTGCGGCAAATACTTTTTCCACATTAGTTCTAAAGTTTTCATTTTGTATGTTACCTCTCACGTCAGGCTGTAACTTAAATTTTTCTATTACATAATCTTGAGTCCCAACAAAGCCTGCTGCTATAAAAACCAAGTCTACATTTATTACAAATTCTTCTCCTGTTGGTTGCATTCCTTTGTCTTTTGTAGGCTGCAGCCTACTTACAACAGCACCTGTTACATTTCCATTATCATCTATAATAAACTCTTTCACAGTCGTTTCAAAAATTCTTGGGTCATTACCATACACAGCTTTTGCTTCTTGTTGACCATAATCCACTTTTAATACACGAGGATATTCAGGCCATGGGTTATTGCTTTGTCTTTGCAGAGGTGGTTTACTCATCATCTCTAGTTGAGTAACTGCTGTTGCCCCTTGTCTTACAGCGGTTCCAACACAGTCATTTCCCGTATCCCCGCCACCGATTACTAGAACTTTTTTGCCTTCTGCATTAATAAGGTTATTGTCATCCCCTAATATATTTTTGGTAACATTAGTTAAATAATCTACCGCTAAATATATTCCTTTTGCATCTTTATTTGGCACATTTAGCTCTCTCGCTTTACCCGCACCTGTTGCTACTATAATACTGTCATAGGTTTCTACCAAAGAATTAAAATCAACATTATGTCCCACGTCATGACTTGTTTTAAAGACTACGCCTTCTTCTTTCATGATGTTTATTCGTCTGTCTATAATCCTTTTTTCGATTTTCATGTTTGGTATACCATACATCAGTAAGCCACCCAGTCTATCGGATTTTTCATATACTGTTACACTATGCCCTCTTTTATTTAACCATTCCGCAGTCGCCAATCCTGCAGGCCCAGAACCTATTACAGCTACTTGCTTACCTGTTCTAACTTCAACTTTATGAGGGGTAATTCCATTCTCGTATGCTTTTTCTGTTATTGCATATTCATTCTCTTTTACAGTAACAGGGTCACCGCTTGTCGCACCGCATATGCAACTTGCTTCACAAGGAGCTGGACATACTCTACTTGTAAAGTCGCTAAAACGATTAGTTCGTTGTAATCTCTTATATGCTAAGTCGAAATTACCACTGTAAATTAACTCATTCCATTCGGGTATTAGGTTATTTAGTGGGCAACCAGTTGTCATATTATTTAATATTCGTCCACTTTGACAATACGGAACTCCGCAGTCCATACATCTTGCACCTTGCAGTTTACGTTGCTCATCATTTAATGGCGAGTGAAACTCATTAAAGTGTTGTATTCTTTCTTCTGCTTCTTGTTCGTGGGTTTCTTGTCTTTCATACTCTAAAAATCCTGTTATTTTTCCCATTTTTTCCTACCCCCTATTCTCTTTTATGTTATAGAATGCTTCTATTTCAGCTTGCTCTTTACTTAGACCTTTTTCTGCCATCTTACCAATTTGCTTAAGCATCTTATCATAATCAAATGGTAATATCTTCTTAAATTTCGGTATAAACTCATCAAAATTATTTAATATATGCTTTGCTTTATCGCTATTTGTAGCATTATAATGATTTGTTATCATCATTCTTAGTGTATCTATGTCATATTTATCTTTCACAGGGTCAATAGATACCATAGCTTTGTTTACTCGTAGATAAAAATCATTATTTTCATCAAGTACATATGCTATTCCGCCGCTCATTCCAGCTGCAAAGTTTTTACCTGTTATCCCTAATACAACCACAACCCCGCCTGTCATATACTCACAACCATGGTCGCCTACACCTTCTACCACTGCCATACTACCTGAATTTCTTACAGCAAATCTTTCTCCGGCCACTCCTCTTATATAAGCACTACCATCTGTAGCTCCATATAAGGCAACATTTCCTATTACAATATTTGTGCTCTTATCAAAGGTTGACTTAACCGGTGGATAAACAATAATTTTTCCTCCAGATAAACCTTTTCCTAAATAATCGTTTACATCCCCTTCAATCTCTAGGGTCAACCCTTTTGGTATAAAAGCACCAAGGCTTTGTCCCGCACTTCCTTTAGCTTTAATGATAAACGTATCGTCTTCTAGGTTATTGCCATGCTTTTTAGTTATTTCAGATCCTAGTATAGTTCCTAGCGTTCTATCTAGATTATTTACGTTTATTTCTATAGTCTTTTTAGTCCCTCTTTTTAGAGCTTCTTTAAGAGCTGGAAGTATTACCGCTTGGTCTTGAGTTTGGTTTAATTTAAAGTCGTACTTATTTTGTGGCTCAAAGTGTACGCAGTTATTTTTGATTGCTGGATTATTCAATAGATTTGTTAAGTTTATCTTCTTAGCTCTTTCACTAATATCTTTTGTTTTAACCTTTAATAAATCTACTCTTCCTACAAGTTCATTTACACTTCTTATTCCTAATTTTGCCATATACTCACGTAAATCTCTTGCCATAAATAGCATAAAGTTTTCCACGTATTCTGGTTTTCCTTTAAATCTCTCTCTTAAAACTGGATTTTGTGTTGCAATTCCCATAGGACAAGTATCTAGATTACATACTCTCATCATAACGCAACCTATAGCTATTAATGCACCTGTTGCAAATGAGAATTGTTCTGCACCTAGTATCGCAGCTATAGCAAGGTCACGTCCGCTCATCATCTTACTATCTGCTTCTAATTTTATTTTACTACGCAAATTATTTAGTATAAGAGTTTGATGAACTTCTGCAACGCCTAGCTCCCATGGCATTCCTGCATTTATTATAGAAGTCTTAGGAGCCGCTCCTGTGCCACCGTCATATCCGCTTATTGTAATATGACCAGCCCCGGCTTTTGCTACACCTGCTGCAACTGTTCCAACTCCTGCATCTGATACTAATTTTACTGATATGTCTACATCTTTATTAGCATTTTTAAGATCATAAATTAACTGTGCCAAGTCTTCTATAGAATATATATCATGATGCGGTGGCGGACTTATTAGGCCTACTCCTGGAGTTGAATTTCTAGTTTTTGCAACCCACGGATAAACTTTTCCACCAGGCAAATGTCCACCTTCCCCAGGTTTTGCACCTTGAGCTATTTTTATTTGGATTTCCTTTGCACTAACTAGATAAGCACTAGTTACTCCAAATCTTGCCGAAGCTACTTGTTTTACAGCACTGTTACGGTTTGGTTTACCTTTTTGTGTTTTATAACGTGCAGGGTCTTCTCCACCTTCACCTGTATTACTTTTTGCTCCTAAATTATTCATAGCAATTGCCAAAGTTTCGTGTGCTTCTGCACTTAGAGAGCCATAACTCATAGGACCTGTGCTAAATCTTTTTACTATACTTCTCTCATCTTCTACTTCACTTATATCTATTCCGCCATCTGCTCTAAAGTTAAAATCCATTAAACTTCTTAAGTGCACAAGAGCATCATGATTTACTTGATCTGTATATTGCTTAAATAAATCATAGTCACCTTTCATTACAGATTGTTGCAATGTATGCAAGCTTTCTGGAGTATATAAGTGATATTCCTTACCAGCTCGATATTTGTGTACACCTTTTGATTCTAACTCACTTGTTGTATCCAAATCTAATGGGTCAAATGCTTTTTCATGGTGAGCAGTTACATCTTCTTCTATATCATTTATATCAATACCTTCAATTCGGCTAGGCGTACCTATAAAATATTTCTCAATTAAGCCCGTAGAAATTCCTACAGCTTCAAATATCTTACTTCCTTGGTAGCTTTGTATTGTAGAAATACCCATTTTAGAAGCAATCTTTACAATACCATCTATTACAGCTTTATTATAATCTTCTACCGCATAATAATAATCTTTATTTAATACATTTGTTTCTATTAAATTTCTAATAGTCTGGTGTGCAAGATATGGATTTACTGCACATGCCCCGTATCCTAATAAAGTTGCATAATCATGTACATCACGTGGTTCTGCAGTTTCTATTATTACGGCTATTGCAGTACGCTTTTTGGTTTTTATCAAATGAGTCGTCACCGCAGCCACCGCAAGTAGTGAAGGTATAGCTTTATGGTACTCATCCACTCCTCTGTCAGATAAAATTACTACATTTATATCTTCCTTATAAGCTCTATCTACTTCTATACATAGGTTTTCTAGTGCATGGTCAATATGCTGATTTTTGTAATACAACATACTTATTGTTGTTACTTTAAACCCAGTTTTTTTCATAGCTCTAATTTTTTGTAAATCCGTTTCAGTAAGAATTGGGTTATTCACCTTTAATACACGACAATTTTGTGGCATCTCATGTAATATGTTTCCACGTGCACCAATGTATGTGCTAGTGTCAGTTACAATTTTTTCACGGATGGCATCTATTGGTGGATTTGTTACTTGTGCAAAACGTTGCTTAAAGTATGTTGAAAGTTTTGGATGTCTTGTGCTTAGAGGTGCTATCGGTGTATCATCACCCATTGCTCCTGTTGGTTCTATCCCATTTCTTGCCATAGGTAAAATAACTTCTTTAACATCTTCATAACTATAGCCAAATGCTTTTTGAAGCTGAGCAAGATTGTTGTATATATGCGGTCTTTGTGCAGGAATTGGTAAACTGCTTAAAGTTACTAAATATTTATCCAACCACTCACCATATGGATTTGATGTAGCATAATTATTTTTTAGAGTAGCATCATCTATTAATTCACCCTTTTTAAGGTCTACTAATAACATTTTTCCTGGGCGCAGCCTATCTTTAATTTTTATCCCTTCTAATTCTAATACCCCTACCTCGCTTGAAAGTATTAAACGATTATCATCTGTTACATAATAACGTGACGGACGCAGTCCATTTCTATCTAGTATAGCACCCATAACGTCCCCGTCACTAAATAATACTGCTGCAGGCCCATCCCATGGCTCTATCATGGTTGCATAATAAGCATAGAAATCTTTCTTAGCCTGTGACATATCCGTACTCTTTGCCCAAGGCTCAGGTATTGTCACCATTACAGCCTTTGGTAATTCTAGCCCATTCATTGCCATAAATTCTATCGCATTATCAAGCATAGCACTGTCTGAACCTGTTAAGTCTACTATCGGATACGCTTTTTCTATATCAGCTAAACCATTTTTTGCAGTCTCTTCTCTTGCTATCATAAGGTCTGCATTACCTTTTATTGTGTTAATCTCTCCATTGTGTAATAAAACTCTATTCGGATGAGCTCTTTTCCAGCTAGGCATAGTATTCGTTGAAAATCTGCTATGAACCATTCCTATCGCTGATTCATAATCTTCATCCATTAAATCTAGGTAAAATGTACCTAGTTGATATACCAAGAACATACCTTTATATACAATAGTTCTACTAGATAAACTGCATACATATGTGTCATCTGTTTTTGATTGTTCAAACACTCTTCTTACAATATATAGCTTTCTATCAAACTCCAATCCTTGTTGAGTATCTGCAGGTTTTTTAATAAATGCTTGCCAAATACTAGGCATGCAGTCTCTTGCCACATCTCCTAAAACATCTGGGTCGGTAGGCACTTCACGCCATCCGATAAATTCCATATTTTCTTTATGCACAATTGTCTCTAGCAATCTCTTTTCTTGTTCTCTTTTTGGCACACTCTGAGGGAAGAATATCATGGCAACACCATATTCTCTTTCGTCAGGTAAGTTTGGCATAACTTTTTTAAAAAACTTATGACTAACTTGTACCATTATACCTACTCCGTCACCTGTCTTTCCACTAGCGTCACACCCTGCTCTATGTTCTAATCTTTCAACTATAGTCAAAGCATCTTGCACAGTTTTATGTGTTTTTTTGCCAGCTATATCTACCACGGCTCCGATGCCACAGTTATCATGCTCAAATTTGTTACTATATAAGCCTAGTTGTTGCTGTTCTGTAAAATTCATCCCTATCTCCTTTCGAGGTGGTAAAATTAAAAAGACGCACTCATGCGGACAAATGCTTAATATTTGCCTTTTATGAGAACGCCATTGTTCTACTTTTTATTATACATAATTTTCGTAATTTTGCAAGTTTTTTCGGATAAAATTTCTTTACCACGTAGTTTTTATTAGCACATTGCGTAAGCTAATCTTTGTATAAAGTTATTTTACCAGAAACTACAGCTACGGTAATTCTATATTGTTGCTTAAGTTTTTCGTGATAAATTGTCATTGTACCCGCTGTTGACCCTGAAGTAGTTGGACTTAAATAAAAGCTATCCATATTTATACTTATACTCACATTTTCTGGTATATCTATAATCATATCACCGTAAAAATTATCTATTTTTACCGTATCATCAACTATGGTACACCTTGACCCATACTTTCCTGAACTCATTGCAAGTTCTCTGCCTGTTTGCATAGCATTATACACAGATTTTACAAATGCTTCATATCTTAACTCTTCTATTTTTGGAATATTTATAGCCACAGTCCCTACGGTAAAAATTATACTTACTACAATTACTAATTCTATTAACGTAAATCCTTTATTACTTTTTCCTATCATTCAAATATGCTTGTATTATTAAGTTTTCTACTCCTCGTTTTATTTTTGTAATCGGTTCATCTCGTTGACTTACAGGTTTAACCAAAATAGTATATATCCCTGTTCTATTGCCTGCTAATATATCCGTAAAAATTTGGTCTCCTATTATCGCAACTTGTGTGGGGCGTAAATTCATTCTGTTAAGTGCAGCTCTAATATTCACACGCCGTGGTTTTTGCGCCCTATAAAATGTATTAACCTTTAGATCCTTAGTAAAGTGTAGGGCACGCCTTTTAGTGTTGTTGGACACTACGGCAACTCTAAAGCCTTGCTTTTTTAAATTATCAATTAACTCTACTATTTCAGTGGTCGGCTTTTTTATATAATAAGGAACAAGCGTGTTATCTATATCAAATATAATTCCTTTTATTCCTTTTCGGGATAATTTATTATAGTCTACCTCATATATAGATTGTACGTATTGATGGGGATAGAGAAATTTTTTCATATAACTTCCTTTCTAATATAATCTTGCTGGATTTTTTAATGATTCGCCTATAGTGTATTCAATGACATCTAGCCCTCCGAGATTTAATCCTATAAATTTTTTCACCCCACTCTGGTTAATTTCATTCAGATATACTTTCACAAATTCATTCGGATTATCTTGCGAGTTTAATATAACATATATTTCGTATTCGTACAATTTATCTTCTATATAGAAGTTATAGGTTGTAAAATATCTATAACTTCCGTTGCTAGCATAAATTTGTTTATCTAATTCATTACGGATAGCTTCCATAATTTGAGTCTCTATTTCTACATCTTCATATATATCTATTTCAAGATTTTCTATCATAATATTTAATTCTCTAGCAATAGTTTTTGCTATTAATTGTTGTTGCAATAATATTATATTAGTCTCATCATTTCTATTTAATGACAAAACATTGTTGTAATCAATCACAAATATATATGTCATTATAATACTAAATACACTAGATAGCATTACTACAAGACTTAATACATTCCCTTTATTATCTAGTTTAATAGTATGCAACATAAATTATACCATTTGAATCGTTATTTTTATTAGTAACATTTAGTAAAATTAAATTCGGGTTAATATTATTTGTATTTACAGGTTGAAAGTATGAATTTTGCATCCATTCTTTTATTTGCCTATCACTTATATTTGTTGTACTGATTGAATGAATAAGGTCATAATTTTGTTTCATTAATATAATACTGTAATCAAACAAATCAAGTTGTAACATTTCCTCACTAACAACATTTAATATATCTTCAAAATTTCCATGGTTATCTATGATATTTTTTACATCATAATTAACTACTAAATCACTGAAAGTTACCATTGCTCTATTTTGCTTCTGCTGCCACTCAACACTCTGCTGTATTTTATTAGATGTATTGCAAACTGCAAGATAGCTTGTTGATATAATTAATAATATAGTAACACTAGCTATTATATCTATTAGTGAAGTCCCTCTATTATCAATCTTCTTTTGTATACACCAAAACATTAACTCCTCCTTCTTTTGAATATCCGTCTTGCCTCCACCAGACATTTTGGATTTTTGTTAATGGATATACCTTTTTTATATTTTCTAAAATAGTAAGACTTTCCTTACATCCTTGATCAAAAGATATTTTATAGACTCTTTCTATTACTCCTGTTTCTAATATATCTTCATTAACGGCGGTTATGCTCAATACATTTCCTAAGCTATTTATTATTTTATTCATCTGTGATACCATTCCAGTATCCGCTGGTAGTTTAATTTTCTCTTGTTCTAAACTTTCTTCTAAATAGTCAATTTGTTGCTGATACTTTTCTTTGTTTTCATCTATAATTTTAAGTTCACTTAGCTCTAAGTTATTTTGTAATATTGCTTCATCTAATATTATTACTTTTTGCATATTAGATGGTAAATAAAATACTAGATAGATTATTTGTATGCTTATCAAGGCTGGTATGAAATATTTAATAATCCTCACCTCTTTCTGCATAACTTCTTATTATAACTTTCTCTTTATTAATTTCAAATTCAATATTATTATTAAATTTCTCTAATTTATTAATATATTTTGTTATATCTTCATAAGAAGTATATGTTGCTTGTATTACAAATTGATTGTCATAGTTTATTTCTATACTACTAATTTCTAATTCATAACTATACGATAATAATGTTATTATTTCTTCTATATCTGTTTCACTTTTTAATAACATTTCTGTTATTTGTGCGTATTGTTCATGCTGATATTCTAGGTTAGTCATATCTTCTTGTAGTTGCATCGCCGTACTAAATTGTGCAGTATTTATATTTTCTAATTGATAAGTTTTCATACTTATATTAATGTATGGGTAAATTACTATTGCTAAAAATAATATAATTTCTAGTATTACGTAAACGGAAGCTGGTTTTTTAAACTTATATTTTATATTATCTATCTTTGTAAATTGTGTATTTATTCGTGTGTTTTCAATTACGCTGTCTAAATTAGTATTTATTACTGCTAATTTTAAATTACTTGATTGCACATTATACTCAGCCAGCTTTACAAAATGTTCTAATTCTATAGGCTTATACTTAATAAAGCTTTTATTAAACAATACTCTACCATGATTTAGGGCGTACATCTCATCATTATCAACTACTACTTGCATATTTTTAAGCTTCTTATGAACTAATCTTTGTGAACCTACAATTATATCTAATAATTTTATATTGGGGACTTCTTTAATAACTAATTTAATATCGTCAATAACTTTTAATGGTATTAATGCAACTGAAATCTTATACATACCAGTTTTTAGGTTGTGATTAATCACTTTATACGTTACATGGTACTTATCACTTCCTAAATATTGTACTTTATTATCCATCAGTAATTTATTTATATTAAATCTACTACTAGCGTATAATTCAATTACTTTATATGTCACATACTCTCCTTTAAATACAATATATGCCCCTGCCTTTTTAAACTGTTCCAACACCTCTTTTAATCCATCTATCGTAGTTAAATGTATAATTTTATTTTGTCTTACTGTTACTTGTATAGGTGTTATCTCTATAATTATTTTATCCATCTAAGCCCCTCCCGCTTAAATCAAACGTAAAATATGTTGCTGTGCCTGATACAACATATTTTATTGTAACTATACTTGAATTGCCTTGTTTTATTAACGTACAACTTTGCATGCCACTCTCTATAGTATTTTGTGTACTACTGCTAAGTTTTGCTCTATAATATACAGTACTGCTACTGAGTACAAGCCTACCCCACTGATCTAAATCTGTAAAATAACAATCTATATAATTTATCGCTTCTTCAGTTATCTCATTTTCGTACGTTACCTCTATCCCACTTTTAAGATTTATATCTATATTACTAGAAGTTGCTATACGATTTTCAAGAAAATTGTATATTATATTCACTTTACTATCATATAATTCTTGTGTATATCTTTCGCTATACTTGCCATAAACATCAATGCTATTAATTGCTAATAGTACAATGCTAAGCAGGGTACAACTTATAACACATTCTAGTAATGTAAATCCTTTACTATTCATCTTAATTACCGCCTGCTATCCAGTTTTTAAGACTATCATCTAAATTTTGGGTTAACTCACTATAATCGCTTGACACATTTAATAATACTCCATCCGTCGAGCTATATGTTAATGCATTTCCTTTAAGTCTTAGGTTAAGGGTGTTATCTTTAAAATCTTTGTTTGTTAAATAATTTGCGTCTAGTAAACTTTTATAAGTTGCCTCTGATATTGGACCGCTGTTTATATTTAGTGTATTGCCATTTGCTTGGTACATATCTATTGCATTTTGTATAGATTGTGCAGCGTGTATATCCGACTTTAATGCAATCTCTTGTGCTGTGTTTACAATTTGCGGCATTATCATGGTAGATAGTATCCCTATAATTACCACAACTACCACAAGCTCAATTAGCGTAAATCCTCTTGAATTTAATTCCATATTTTCCCTTCCTTATTAAAAGATAGTAGATAAAGTTAACGTCGGTAATAAAGTGGCAAGTACTACAAATCCAACTATTACTGATAAAACCAAGGTTAGACAAGGTTCTACTAAAGATAATTTTCTTCTAAGTTCATTCTCAAAACTTGCTTCAAAATATTCTCCCACTTTTAATAAAAGTTCACCTAATCTTCCACTATCTTCGCCTATTTTTATAATTGTTAATAAGTGTGGCAATACAATTTTATCGCTTAATGTTTCACTTAATAACTTTCCTTGTAATATATTAATCTTACTTTCTTCTAGTGCTTTTTTAAGTACATAACTATCTGTGCTAACTTTAAGTATATCTAATGCATCATTTACGGTCACACCTGTTGATACTAAAATACCCAAATAATTGGCTATTTCTTTATTTCTAACTAATTTATATAAACTAAATTTATATTTAACACTTTCTAAGCTTATTTGTATATGTGGTGTTGGGGTAAAATATAATAAACATATTATAACTACAACTAATATTGTTACATGACTTCTTAGTAAATTTATTATATTCATAAATATAATCGTAACCATAGGTAACGCTGCTTGATTTGACATAAATATGTCTATAACAATTGGAAATATAAAATTTACAGATATTACAATAGAGAGCGTCATCGTAATAATTACAATTTTAGGATACATCATAGCTTGATCCAATTTCTTTTTAGTCTCTATCTCCATACGAAGTTGTTTTACAATCATTTCTAATGTTTTATCTAGTTTTTGGCTTGACTCGCCTGCCTTTATTGCTCCTATTATAAAAATAGGCATCCCAGATACTTTCTCAAGTGCAGATGATAAACTATACCCTTTTATGATGTAATCAATAAGTGTATTAACAATTTTATTGCTTTTATGAGAGTTAATTTGTATTAGTAGTAAAGCTTCATATACATTTATACCTGTGCGAGTTAAAAATAGTAATTCTTCAAATATAAACAATATAACGTCTTTATTAATAGATTTTTTTATTAGCATGTCGCCCCCAAATGTGCCTTACCTAAAACACGTTCTATCTCACAATACGAAGTAATACCTGTTGCTACTAATCGTTCTGCATTATCTCTTAAAGTCACCAGCCCATTTTCTTTTGCATATTTATATAAATCATCTTTTATATATTCATCTTTTTTCAAATGAATAGTCGGTATCAATACTTCAAAAATTCCTATCCTTCCTTTAAATCCAATACCTAAGCATTCGTCACAACCTTTTGGGGTATAAGTTGTAGTATTTTCAATTTGCTGCTTACAACTTGGACATAATTTCCTTACTAACCTTTGTGCCACTACGCCTTTTAGAGTTTCTTTTATCATTAACATTTCAACTCCCATATCCAATAACCTATATATTGCAGATACACTGTTGTCAGTGTGCAGCGTAGTAAAAACTCCGTGTCCGGTTAAGGCAGCTCTTGTAGCAATTTCTGCAGTTGTTCTGTCTCGCATCTCTCCAATCATTAGTATATCTATATCCTGCCTTAGTGCACTTTTTAGTGCTGTTTCAAAATCTAACCCTTGCTTTTCATTGACACCTACTTGAGTTATACCATTTAGCGAAACTTCAACAGGATCTTCTACTGTCACTATATTTACATCTGGTAAATTTAATATTGACATAAAACTTACCAAAGTTGTTGATTTTCCACTGCCAGTAGGTCCAGTTACTATAATCAAACCTTCTTTTATATTAAGCAAATAATCTATTAATACTTTATCTTTACTATTTATTCCAATATCTTCAATAGATAATTTTACTTCCTCTTTTGCCCTTAAACGCATCACTATCTTCTCTCCGTTTATATTTGGCAAAGTACTAACTCGTATATCATAGCTACAATCCGTCATTTCAAATGATAATTTACCATCTTGAGGGATTCGTCTTTTTGTAATATCCATGTTTGCAAATATTTTTATACAATTACTTATTTCTAATACACTATCATTCGGTATCTCTTTAATATTTTTTAACTTACCATCAATCCTAAACCTAATTATAACTTGGTTATTATAATTTTCTATGTGAATGTCTGAAGCTTTCATAAGAATTGCTTTTTCTATTACACTTCTAACAAACGCTTTAATAGAACCATCTTCTTTATTACCTTCTGCTAAAGTTATATTTTTTGCAATAGTCGTAGTAGTTGATTTTACGTCTTCTATTTTATAGTTTTTATTTGATGTATAAGAGATAATATTTACAGCAGTTTTTAACATAGCTTTAGTAGATACTTTATAGATAATTTGATAAGTGGTTATTATCTTTAAGTGATTAATTAATTCAATTGCAAATGGATTATCCACTGCTACTTGTAAAATATTATCATCTAAGCTTATAGGTACAATTAAATTAGCTACACAAAAATCAGTCACTTCTTTACTTAACGTTATGTTAAACTTAAAGTCATCACCTAAAATTACTCCGTCTATGCAGTAATATTGCTCTTTTAGCTCTAAAATGATATCATCTGCTATAATGCCTATCTCTTCTAAGTTATCTACAATATCAGGAATTGGTATATTATTTTCTTGCAAATAATTTTGCAAAACTAACTCAAAATTTTCCACTAATCCTCTCCTTAACTTAAATTTATTAGATTGTTACCAACTATGTAGTTTTTATACACATTATTTACATATTTTTTGTATAATTAAATTTTATGTAATCTCAACAAACTGTAACATATAATATTTAGTTTTATATATCTCAGTTAAAATAATTTACTTGTAATATGTATAATTTTTTGGTATAATAATAAACACTAGGAGGTTGCAATAATGGATTACTCAAAAATAGATAAAAAACCTGAAAAAGAAAAAACTTCAAAAAATATAAAACGAGTCCAACTGTTAGGGTTTCGTGTGTTTTTTATTGGTCTTATAATAGGTGTATTTGTATTAGTTGGTTCTGCATTTACGGTATTTATGGGTATTCTAAGGAGTGCTCCGGATATTTCTAATCTTGAATTAAAACCAGTTACAAATTTTACTTCTTTTATATATGATAAAAATGGGGTAGAAATAGACCGACTAAATAGCGACCAAGGTGAAGCTCGTATCTACGTTACATTAGATGAAATTCCTTACCTACTTCAAAAGGCAGTTATTGCAATAGAAGATGAAAGGTTTTATGAACATAACGGAATAGATGTAAAAGGAATATTACGTGCTCTTGTTACAAATATAAAATCTGGCGGCATTGTCGAAGGAGCAAGTACTATTACTCAACAATTAGTAAAAAATAACATACTTTCGCCCGAGCAAACATATACCAGAAAAATACAAGAGATGTATTTAGCTATACAATTCGATCGTAAATATAGCAAAGATTTAATATTAGAATACTACTTAAACACTATGGCTCTAGGACATGGTATGAACGGTGTACAAGCGGCATCGCATCGTTACTTTAATAAAGATGTAACAGAATTAACACTTGCAGAATGCGTTGTAATAGCTGGTATAACACAAGCTCCAACGGCATTAAGTCCTGTGTTAAATCCTGAAGCCAACTGGAATAAGGCAAAATTGATACTAAACAACATGATAGAGCAAGGTTATATTACACAAGCTGAAATGGATGAGGCATTGCTAGAAGACCCTTATCAAAATATACAAATTGTAAACCAAGCTTATGTAGAAGCGTCTCCTCATACGTATTTTGTCGATGCAGTAATCGACTCTGTGCTGAAAGATTTACAAGAACAAGGAATGTCTTCTATAGAAGCCTCAAATTATTTATACGGCGGTGGTGTATCTATATATACAACATTCGACCCAGAACTTCAAGAAATAGTTGATAAACACATAAATGACACAAGTTTATATCCAGCTTCTGAGCTACGTATACAATTGGACTACCGTGTATCTGTCGTAAATGATGATGGTACGCAAACTCATCATAATTCAGTGGGGTATGTAAAATCCGAAGACCAAATTGAGTCCTTTAAACAATCTAAGCTTGATGAATGGGGTGTTACCACAGAACATGAGTATATGGAAAATCTATACCAAACTTTGCAACCTCAAGCATCATTTGTATTAATGGATCAGTATACAGGACATGTAGCTGCTCTTTCTGGTGGACGAGGCGAAAAGATTGGTGACAGAACATTTAACCGTGCTACTCAATCCAAAAGGCAACCAGGGTCTACGTTTAAACCACTAGCAGCATATGCACCAGCATTAGATACAGGAACCCTAAGCCCAGGTTCTGTAATAATTGATCAACCGATAACTATTAATTTAAATCCAGGTACTTATTCCCCTAAAAACCATGACGGTCAATATATTGGCCCGTCTACTATGCGACGTGGAATATGGCACTCTGTAAACAC
>MDSQ01000059.1_pt1 | contig 19997 bp, 12 predicted proteins | sample 1008251 | NCBI WGS metagenome assembly MDSQ01 (sample SAMN05526597, study PRJNA338239) | gut metagenome | isolation source: Hindgut content | host: Naso unicornis | place: Saudi Arabia: Red Sea | collected 2016-05
TTCTATGGTGTCTATATCAAATATAACGGAGCAAATAAATGCTTAGTCTAGTCAACCGAGCTTTTACAAGCTCCCACTTCTATAAGTGGGAGTAGTTGACTTGTGCTAATATTTCATTAACTTCTTCTATAGGAAGCTCCGTATCAGCTGCAATCTGCTCTGCTGACATATGAAGCTTTGTAAATAACGTTTTCACTATACCACGCTTCTCACCTATTTCAATACCTTGCTCCTTGCCTATTTCAATACCACGCTCCTGTCCAGTAGCTTCTCCTTGTTGTATAAATGTCCTTTCCCACTTATCTAATGCTTCACCCATCGTTACCTCCTTCTTATTGCCCTTTTGAGTAGCAAGGCTAATAAATTTTACTTTATTACTTACCTTACCAATAAATCTTAATACATCTGACTTCATTATATGATGGCCATACTTTTCGTATACTTCACTAACTTGCTCAGTCATCAGCAACTTAGTAATATTAAAAGCTTGAGTACAATCAGGATGGCTAAACTGATAGCTTTCGGCATCAATTAATTGCATTAAATTCATATTATAGTCTGACACAAACTTTTGCAAATCTTCAGGCATGTCTATAAACATATCACTTAGTTTTAACGGTCCATCCCATGGGGTTTTACCATAGTAGATAACTAGAGTAATCACTGGATGCAGTTTATCAGTTGCCTTAATACCAGATAAGAACTCAGCAGGTGTATCTAAATTAATGCCGTGTTGTTTATTGTAATCAGTTAATGCTCGTATTTGTTTTAAATAATTTAACGCATCCATTATCATAACTCTAAGTGGCATTGAATAATGCACTTCCATTTGCGACTCAATACCGAGTAGTATAAAATCTGTTCCATGGTAATGCTTTTTAACAACATCCCTATTTCTCGCGATTGACTGCATATCACCTAAAATATCAATTACGCCAGATATATCAGTATCAGCTTCCACAAGCTGAGTTGGGTCAATGATTTGCTCGCCACCAAAACAACAAGTATTAAATAAATCTGCAAATCGTTCGTTGATTCTCCAGAAGTCTTTTAATATCGTGTCGCTTTTAACTTTGGCCATATCTCTTGCTATTTTTGACATTATGGATATTCTCCTTTATGTTATGTCTATTATAAAATTATAACCTTATTTCGCAAATTTTATAATAAAAAAAAGGGAGTTTCCTCCCTGTTATAATAAAGCTTTAAATTCCTCCCAAGCGACTGGGCGAGAGAAGTAGTAACCTTGAATTAATCCAAAACGTTTTAACGTATCAAATTGCTCCTGCGTTTCAATTCCTTCTAACACCAATTGCATATTTAAAATTTTAGCTATTTGGCTAATTACATCAATAATCGCATAATCCTTTTCAGTAGCATCATCCACAAAGATTTTATCAATTTTAAGCACATCCAAATGATATGCCTTTAAGTAACTAAACGATGAATAACCCGTTCCAAAGTCATCAAGCGCAACATCTATACCAAGCATTTTTAGCTTATCTAAATTTTGCTTTACTATCTCCTGCTCTTCCATCAATACGCCTTCTGTAATTTCAAAACAAACGTATTTATAATCAACTCCATGCTTATCCAAAATCCCTTTAATGTCGCGGATAAATGTTGGTTCCATAAGTTGAATTGGTGAAATGTTAATAGAGATTTGTATATGATGGCCTTCATCTAATAAAATGCTTAAGTCGCGCGCCACTTTATCAATTATCCAGTTGCCTAAGTCTATAATCATACGAGTTTGTTCCGCAACGTAAATAAATTCATTCGGCGGAACAAATCCTAAATCTGCGCTAAACCAGCGGATAAGCGCTTCTGCTTTTTGCACTTTCTTATTTCCGTCTATTATAGGCTGATAGTAAATAACGAATTCATCAATTAGAAGTGCTAGTTTAAGCGCATTTTTAATACTTTCTTCCTTTATATAGCGCTCATAAAGTTCATAGTTAAATAGCAATAGGTCAGCAGATGCAATCCCTTTTTTCTCTTTTAGCATTACATATAGCTTTGTAATTAAATCATCCTCGCTAGCTGTGTGAAATGGGCACAAAACTGCTACTGAGTTAAACTCCAGCTGCGTTGTTGCTATATCTGAATAAACACATAGCTCGGGTAAGATAGACATGATTTTTTGGCGATAAAACTCCTCCACGCTATGCTTAAGGTTTTCTACTCCTAATATAATAATAAACTCATCACCGCCATATCTAATAACATCACCTTTTGATCCCTGTATTGCAGTTGTAAGCTTGCGTGAAACGTCGCATAAAATCTGATTACCCATCTTCTCGCCATAAGAGTCGTTTATGTTTTTAAAGTTTTTAATGTCTAACAGCATCACGACAAACGGTTTATGCGTTTTAGCGAATTTCTCATATACAACTTTAAACATTTTACGATTCCCTAAGTTAGTGAGTTCATCATGATATAAAATGTGTTTAATTTTTTTAGGCAAACTTTGTTCCACAAATTGCGCCATTTCAGCAATTTGAGTGAGTTTAGCATTATATTCAGGGTAGTTTTCACCCAGCTCTGCTATAATGTGGTCCAAGCTGCGAACTGCTGTCCACACAGGTTTAATAATAACCGATATAATTATAATTATAAAAGCTGTAATCCCAAAGCTCAGTAGCAAAATGTGGCTAACAACATATGTGCTGTTTTCTGCCACATACAGATTAGCTTTAACTGCATTAGTGTCAGTAGCTAATACAATCGTCGTATTTAGCTCGCTATACTTAGCAATATGTATGCTATCATCATACATATCTGCGTAATCCACATCGCTGTAATATATAATCTCATTATCAACGTAGCCAATAACTCCATTATCATATTCTATAAATACATCCACATCGTCATTAGCTAACTGCCTAATTAAATCTTCTAAATAAATATCGATTAAAATTGCCCCCAAAATTTCATCAGTCTCAGGATCCGCAATCATTTTAATAGTACCCGTTGTTAGAGAATTATCTATATAGTCATTGTGTACGCTTAAAACGTAAGTTTCATTTGGATTTTGTACCATTTCATCTTTAAACCATGGGCGTGCGAATATATCATATTCTTGCGTTAATAGGTTGTTTGACGAGACGTAAAATTCGCCTTCAATGCTAGTAACAACCATTTTATCAACAAAACTCATATTAGACAAAATGCCAGAGAAGTTATGTACGTCTTGTAATAGACGATTTACATCATTATCATTGCGCCCGACTTCAGCTAAGCGTTTTAAAGTTTCCACCAAGTTGTAGTCATCGGCTAAAACCGTTGTAGTGTTTTTTAACAGCTCAATATCCTTTTTCAGTTGTGATATAGCCTCATCGCTTTGCATTCCACTTATCGACCTTGCTGTATTGTTGTCTATAAGCATAATGGATGAGATGGTCATGTAGATAACTACTGCTATAAATAGTACTCCTAATATAAGCAGCTTTAAATCTATAATCTTATTCTTCATAAAATTCCCCCTTCTAGGTGTTTAGATTAATCATAACATAGATTTTACGTTATGTTAATAAGCAAAATTTGCGCCAATAAAAAACGAGCCGAAGCTCGCCTTTGTAATTTAGTATTCATATAATAATGAAAGAACTTGCTCAGGGTTTTGATTAGCCTGAGAAATCATAGCTTGTGAAGCCTCGCTTAATATGTTGTACTTTGTGAGTTGCACCATTTCGGTTGCCATATCTGTATCGCGTATGGAAGATTCCGCGCTTTGCAGGCTTTCGGAAGTGTAGTCTACGTTTTTAACTGTATGTTCTAACCTATTTTGTACTGCACCTAGCAAAGCGCGCTGAGAGTTAATTTGTTCAACAGCAGAGTCTATCATAGCAAGTGAAGCGCTAGCCGATTCTTTATCAGCAAGACTAACGTTTTCGAGTTCAAGAGCTATTACACCCATAGCTTGAATTTTAATGCTAGTTTTTTGGTCTTGATTTGCTCCAACGTGAAAATCATAAGTAACAGAGCCGGTAAGAGATTCGTTAAATGTATAACCTGAATCTGAATCAGAAATCGAAAGCGTAGCAGCGCTATATACAGCAGCCATTTCATTTAAATAGTCAACATCAGCGTCTTCGGCATTATCGTTAGCTGAACTTGACGTATTGTCTATGCCGTTTTCCAAATAAGTGTAGTAAGTTACACCATTGCCATATTCAGTGCTCATAATGCTATTAGTTAGAGATAGCGAAGTGGCAGTGGCAGTTGACGTAGAGTTAGTGGCAGAAGTGGAAGCTTCGCCGGCAAGCACTTTGTGGTCATTAAAATTGGTGTATTCAGCAATATTATCGATTTCCTTAAGCAGTTCCATAGCTTCTGTATTCATTTTATCGCGGTCGGACTCTGTGTAAGTGTCATTAAGCGATTGAACCGTAAGTTCTCTCATACGTTGCAAAATGGATTGTGACTCACTAAGAGCGCCGTCTGCAGTTTGAATTAGTGAGATGGCATCTTGCGAGTTGCGGCTAGCTTGGTCCAAGCCTTTAATCTGATTGCGCATTTTTTCAGAAACAGCTAGCCCAGCTGTATCATCAGCGGCTCTATTTATGCGCATGCCAGATGAAATCTTTTCCACCGAGTTAGCTTGAGAGTCATTGTTCATTCCATAATATCGTGTTGCGGTGTCTGCATTTAGGTTGTTGTTTATTACCATATTCATTCCTCCTTGAATTTAAATTTATGCCGTCCGTGACAGGTTGTGAATTTTCAACCTATAACATGTATATCAGGTTTTTATGCAAATTATTAATATTTATGCTATTTTTTTGTTATTCATATAAAAAAAGCCTCTGTTGTAATAACAAAGGCCAGTTAAAGTCTTATTCCACTATATATTCTGCTCCATCGCCTACTCGGCTAATTATTACGTCAGCTTCGATTGCTTCTTCGATTGCTTCTTCTTCGATTGCTTCTTCAAGTGCTTCTTCTACTTCTTCGATTGCTTCTTCTTCTTCAATTGTTTCTTCTATTACTTCTTCTATATATAATTCGTAGTGAATAAATTCATCGCTTACAACTTCGCCTGCAATAAATTCATCAACTACGATTTCGTCGATAGCGTCGTCTTCAACAACTTCGTCTACTGCGATTTCGTCGATAGCGTCGTCTTCAATAACTTCATCCACTACTACTTCGTCGATAACTTCATCTTCAACAACTTCGTCTACTACAACTTCATCAACTACAATTTCGTCTGCAACTTCATCTTCAATAACTTCGTCTACTATGATTTCGCCGATAACGTCACCTTCAACAACTTCATCAACTACGATTTCGTCTTCAACATCATCTACAATAACTTCGTCTACTACGATTTCATCTTCAACATCATCTTCAACTTCATCTGCAACAACTTCGTCAACTATAACATCGTCTGCAACAACATCATTAACTACAACATCGTCTTCAATGACTTCATCGATTACACGTTCTACAACATCTTCCATATCATCAAACACATCCTCAGTCATAAGTCCAAAAGTCGCAGGAGCTGCTGGCTCTTCTTCATGCGCTAGCGACATTACCGAAGCAGTAGCAGTACCATTAGCAATAGCCGTAGCCTGCTCCCAAGTCATAGCCCCCTTATTATCATAAACATTTTGTAATATAGCACGAAATGTAGTTGAGTCGTCAGAAGCTACTATAGTGTCTGTGTTAGAGTCTGGATTATCTTCAGATTTAGTTACCTTATATCCATACTCCACAGCTGTAATAGTTGTAGAGTTATATACTATTAAAGCTTCGGCAATAGCATCATCTAAATTCTTGTACTGATCACTATTTGCATCATAACCATTACGCAAACTTATAGTTTGTAAAGCTAGAATACGGAAAGAAGTTTTAGCATATGCAGTATCCTCTTGAACGCCGTACTGAGCATTATACTTATTGTAATCTTTTAATAAATCATCATAAGCATTAACAATATCGGAGTTAGAAGAATTTTGGTTATTGTAAGCAGTATTTGCAGCAGTTATATTCGCATTAAATGTTGCTAAATCTTCTGAAGTAATCCATTTGTAGTTATGAGATACATCAATCCCTTTGTTGCTACTAGTTTTTAAGCTGTTGCGTAACGTTTGGGAGCTAGTAATTAGCGATTTTAGAGCTGCTAAGTTTTCAGTCGTTGGAGTTTGCGCAGGTCCAGTTTCAATTCCGGCGTTATACTTATCAGTAGCTGTAGCTAAGTCAGCAATCGCTTGAGTGATTTGGGCTACGCTATAAGCATATGTCGTATCAGATGCAACTGTATTTGCTGTAGCAATCGCAGATTCGTATGCATTGTAAGTTGATTGACTTACCCAGTTATCCTCATCGCCAAACTCTGATCCGCCTGTAGTAGACGTAGGATTTGCTTCTAATAAAGCTTCAGCTGTACTAATAGCGCTAGATAATGCTGCTCTTTCAGCATCAGCGTCATCTTTAACACCGTCGTTAACTTGTGTAATAATGGTATCTATAGCGCCATTTAGATTAGTAGTTAATGTTTGAAGCGCTTCTGCATCAAATTCTTTAGCTCCAGTTTTATAACTGCTGTAACCATTTGCAGCAGTGCTAATAGCAGTGGTGTAAGTGCTATATACGCTTGAAGTTACCCAATAGTCATTAGTATTTGTACCGTTAGCGCTTACTGAAATTTTATAAAGTTTGCCGTCGGTATAAGTATATCCGCTAGTGCCATCAGTAGTTGACCATTCGCCATTGCTATACGTTGCATCTAGAAGTATTAAGCTATATGCGTTTGTAATTGTAGTTTCCAACGTAGGAAGTATATTAGCATATTCTCCAGTACCAAGTTGTTTAGCGTTTATAAATGCTGTTACAGCGTTATTAAGTGTTGCTGTAGCATTTGCTACCTCGGTAGCAGTTGAATCGTCGTCGTCAAGAACGTCTTGTGCAGTTTGGATTGCAGCTTCTAACGTATCAAATGTTGCTTTGCTTACCCAATACTCATCAGTTGCATACTCATCGCCGTTAACTGTGCTTATAGGCACATAGTTTGTAGCGTTATTCGAATCAACTGTGTTTTCGTAAATATATGATTTAGCGTCAGTAATAGCAGTTTGTAATGGAACTAGAGTATCTCCGCAACCCCATTGAACTTTAGATGAACTGCTATAAACTTTATTATCGCCTTCGACTGTATAGCTACAGAATAGTGCCCAGTAGTTGTTAAATGTAGTATATGCTGCGTTATACTCAGCGTAAGTTACACTAGACGTAATTTTTTCAGTACTGCCGTCAGTTTCATAAGTGTATTTATCATAGTCAGCTTTAGCATTGTTTAAAGCTGCTATAGCTTCATCTAAATCTTCTTGAGTTGCCCATGCTTTATCGTTTGCAGTAGTTTTTCCGTTACGGCTATCAACTGCTATTGCTAAATTGTCATCCTCGTCATATAAATCTCCAGTAGCTTTTTCAACTAGCGTCTTAAACGTTGGCTGCAATTCTATAAACGACTCTTTAGTTCCTGGTGTAGTTGCAATTGAATATTGGAACTCCGTTGCTGCACTATTCATAGTCATCATTGCAGATACTAGCTCTGAGTTGGATGATGCTGAGTTATAACTATCTATAGCATCACTAATCTTCGCCTCATAAGCTGTCATCTGCTCTGGTGTTACCCATTTAAGTGAACTGCTAGTTGCTGCTCCATTTGCTTCGTCAGCTACATATAATGCTGTTGGTATATCATCTGTGTCATACTCTACTAAAGAACCATCAGTATCTAGGTAATTTGTATGACCTATTGAATTTTTAGCGTTATTAATTGCAGTTTGTAAACTAGCTAATGATGCTAAACCTTCACCAGTACCATTTACAATGCCTAAGTTATTAATTACATTTTGCAAGTCGGTTTTCGCACTTACTACATATGCTTCGTTAACGTCAGATTTTATTAGCTCTTCTTGAGCAGTATCAATAGCTTCTTTTAACTCCGTCATCTTATCTGTAGTTATCCATCTATCCGTAGATGCTACGTTCATACCGTTAGTATCGCTAGTTTTTAATGTTGTAGTTAGCGCAGTCGCTTCGGCGATTAAGTTATAAAGTTCATGTTTAGAGTTACTTACATCCAATTGATTAAATTTCTGGAACTCGCCGTCACCTGTATATGCAGGCGTGAAATAGCTTGGGTCTGCAGTTTTACTACCGTCAGAAGTTGCAGTAAGCGTTCTTTCGGAGTCTACTTGAAGAATTAGGTCAGCAATATTCGATGCTGTAGTTCCATCTCCTGCTATTATAGCGTTATCTCCTGTGCGATAAGTCGATTTAAAAGTATTAATAACATCTATAAAAGCATTTTTATCATCAGTTGATGCATATTTTAACACAGTACCATCTTCGGTACCGTCATGAGTATTAATATAAATATACTCTGCATCAGTTGGTTCAACGAGGTGTTGTAATCCATCAGTCTCATCGTCTAGGAGTATGCTACCTGCATAAGCAAGCATATCATCAATCGTCTCATCAAATATAGCTAATAAAGCTATTACAGTCTCTTTTGAACCGTCTTGATACTTAGATTGGAATTCGGCAAATGCTGTAGTTAACTCTGATGCAAACGTAGTTAACTGTGTACTAGAATATGTTGTAGCGTTATTATTGTCAGTAGTAGTATAAGTACCATCACTATTGTCAGTTTTGTCATAAAGTATGTCTACATACTCATAAAATACGTCTAAAAACTCATTGTATTCTGTTTGTGTAACCCAAGGAGCGCCATCGGTAATATCAGTTCCGTTGTTATCGCTAGTTACAACCTTAGTTCCATCAGCCGTTATATCAGATAACACGTGTAATTCGTCATTTACAGCCTTTATAATAGTATCTAATGAGTTGCAAGCATTTTCAAATGCAGATTCGTTATATTCGCTAATGTTTATTCTAAATGTTAGAGTTGCAATTTTTAATGCATTTGTTTGAGTCGTCGCACCCGATTCGGTTGGCACATCAGCGTTATACTCCTCTATAGCGGCGTTAATAGTGGCTACAAAAGTATTCCAGTCCTCTTGTGTTACCCATTTAGTTCCTTTGTCAGTATTTATATCATTACCATGCCCTTGAGGACTTACTTGCACTTGTAGTAACCCAGTTGCGTCAGCAATTTCGTCAGCAAAGCAAGTTTCAAACCAAGTTGCATCGTCGTCTTTCGTAGCTGCAATTTCATCCTCAGCGTCTAAGCTAAGACCCTTGTAATAAATCTCTTCATATGCAGCTCTTATTGTTTCATGCAAAGTTGCTTGCTTTTCTTGTACCGCTGCAAGTGTTCCGTCTTTTACGGTGTTTAAAAATGTCGTTTGTGCAGTTTGTAATAACCCTAAGTGTTTTTCTAATTGTGTTAACGTGCTAGAGTTAGTTTCACTATCATAACGCTGACCATCTGGTGCTGTTAAAGCTACCCCGTAAGCATCAAGACCGTCGTATGATTCATATGTTGTTAATGCCTCATCATATACAGCTTTAAATTTAGCCCAGTTAGTATCTGATACGTACCATGCCATTACGTCAATTCCATTATTTTCGCTCATTACTGGAATTTCTAAATTGTCCTTCTCGTCAGCTGTGGCATCTTTAATCTCGCCATTTCCACCAGACTCATTATTATAGACATAGCTAATTACAACGTCGTCTGTAGTATTCTCATCTTTAGAACCGTCTTTAGTAGCATCTCCGTCAAGATTTAAGTAGAGGGCAGCTACATCTAATGCTAAATCCAGATCGTTTCTAGCTTCATAAATTTTATTAGTACCAGCAGCGGTCTCAAACGCCTGTTCATACAACTTAACATTAGCTTCTTCCTCCAATATTAAGTCTGTATAGTAAGAAGTGTTAGCTGACCTAGACGCTATTGCTATACTTGATTGTGCTTGGTTATACGTTGTAATCCCTTTGTCTAAAGCCGCTTTTAAGTTATCCCAAACTTCTAGTGAAACCCAATTTGTATTTGGCGCACATTCATTACCTTCAAGCTCACTAATGCTCATTGCCGCTTCAAAGTTTGAAATATCAAATTTAGCAGATGTGCCATCGCTTTCGTCTGCCGCTGTATAAGCATCAGTTGCTTTTCCGTCGCCATACATTTTATTAATCGCTGTTACGATTGCTGTATCTAAGGCTTTCATTGCTGTTTCATAGCTAACTACTACTTCACCTTCGTCAGTAACATCAGCATCTTCATCATAAGTTCCTGTGCTTGTCGCTTCATAGTAATATTTATTTAGATTCTCTATTTGGTCTATTAAACTGTTTATTTGGTGTATTAAACTGTCTACGCTATTCTTATACTGTGTTTGTGCATCTAGTGTAGTCCAGTTAGTATCCGAAGCAACATCCGCACCTTCAAATTCACTTACTTCAATATAACTATGCTCACCAAAAGTATCGCTAATATAAGTAGCTGTAACGTTATCATTTGAATAACTATAAGCCCCATCGTCTGTAGCGTCGGTAGTGTAGTATAAGTATTCTACTACAGCCGTTAAATCGTTAACTCCAATCCCAGTGTCTTCGCCATACACCATTACCGACGATGTTCCTAGCGTTAGTGCAACTACTAATGGCAGGTGTTTCTTAAACTTTCTAATTGCCATATAATCAAGCCCCCTTAAATAATAAATAACAAAAACTAATAACTAAAAATAACTATTAAGAATAAATAATAAAATAAAATAAATGATAAAAACAAATAATAAAATTAAGCATATAAAAAATGCTAAGGATATCCTAATTTCCTTTGCTACAATATATATATCGACCTTGGTTTTAAGTTAAATAGATGTATTAAAACCTAAAAAATGACTTGTCCACCTAAGCTTTCTTTAGTTATTTTAGCTTAAAGTCTATTTATTTTTGCTATTTATGTAAAATTTAAGGTTATTCTTCGGTTATTTATGCCTAAAAAAAAAGACTGTATTGTCTACAGTCTTAATCCATTAAAATCCAACCGCCATGGTCCCAGCTCCAAAACCAACTAGCCTCTAGCTGTTCGAGTTCTTCCACATTAATAGTAGCTGGTGGCTGTTCTTGTGGTGGTTCTTGCGTTTCAAATATGTCCTCTTCAATATAAAAAGCTGGTTCCGTTCCTACTGCCGGTTCCGTTTGTTGATTTTGTTCAGTTTGTTGAGTTTGTTCAGTTTGTTGAGTTTGTTCAACTTCTTGATTAGCAAATTCTTGATTAACACGAATTTGTGCTTCTGTAGTAATTTGTGGCTCCAGTTCTGTAATTTGTAATTGTGGTTCTGCTGCCACTTCGGTGCTAACTTGCATTTCTATATCATTTCTAATTATTGGTTCAGGTACTGTTGCGATTTCGTTTTCTTGGTTAGCATTATCGTGATTAGCGTTTTCTTGATTAGCGTTTTCGTGATTAGCGTTTTCTTGATTTACATTAGCTTGATTTTCCGCCACTATATCTACGCTCCCAATAATGTCCCCAATTTCTATCAATTCTTCATATTCATCACTAATGCTTACTAGCGCGGTTGGTGTGCTCACTAACTGCAACGTTTCTGGAATCGGCACTTGTAACGCTCGCAAATAATTGCCTGCTGATAAACCTGTTAAATCCAATGTCGCTACTATATTGTTTGTATCAAATCCTAATAAATTTTCTGCCTTACCACTAAGCGTTATTATAATCTCAGGCTGCACAATTTCATATTGTAACTGCGGTTCCAACCCTATTACATTAAACGTAACTCGGTTAATATCTATTACAAAGTCATATGTGTTCACCTTCTGAATTTCTATAGTCACTACAGCAGTGCTATCCATTTTATCAATGCACTCAACGCCCGCAGGTAATGTAAACTCTAACTGGCTTGTTGTGTTTTCAATTAAATTGTCTATAGAAAATGGGTTTAATAAGATACTGTCAATTCCATCTATAATCTCTTCTTTACCTACAATAGTAATCTCGCTCGGTGTAACTATCGTATTAGTGTGCAAATATCCCGATGGTAACGAGCCTGTAAACTGAGCCTTAAGCGGTACCACTTTTTTCTTACCTATTGGCAAGATGATTTCCACAGTTTCAGGCGACTTAGTTAACCCTGAAATTTCATAGCCATGTTCATCTAGCGCAATAATAGGCAATGTGTAAGTCAACGTATCTTCAGAAAAGTCGTCCACGTTAATATCTGCTATAACCCAACTGATGCTTTCTAACGCACTTTCGGGGCCAGAAATCTCCACCTCAGTAACTTTGATAATAGGGTCTAACATCATATACTCGCTATCTTCTTTACCTTGGATTTTATAATCAATAGGATAAACTCTATTATCTTCAGTTTCAAACGTCACATATATTGACTGCGGACTATATGATTCCACAACAATACCATCCATTAGAAACTCAAGTGCAATTGGCACCGAGCGTTCGGAAGTTCCTGTGTTTGGATTAAGGTCAGTTACATATGGCGTTAAGTTCATCACAGCACTTACTAGCGTATCGCGGTTAGCCACAAGATAGTCCAAATCCAACCTTTGTCCTTGCACCTTAGCATCAATATCTAAGTTTAGTAAATCTTCTATGTTTAAAATCGAAAAACCTTTTTCTTCTATTTGCGTAAGTCCTATAATCTCAATTGGTATGTCTTTGATTTCCAAAGGTTGCGTGGGGTTTTGAGTGTTAATAACAAATAACCATAGCCAACCAGCTATAATAAACGAAATGATTTTTAAATGTAAGTTATGTTCAAAAATTTTATCCATTTTTCCCTCTCCCTTTCCATAACTTAATTTTTTTCTGAGGAGATTTTCTCTTTTTAGTTATCCCCAGTAACTTTGTCAGCGTTTCTCCATCTAAATCTCTCTTTATGTTACCGTTTCTAACGTATGAAATGTTACCAGTTTCTTCTGATACTACTATTACAATTGCGTCTGTCTCTTCACTCACCCCAATTGCTGCTCTATGTCTTGTACCTAAATCTTTGCTTAGCGATAAGTTGTCACTAAGCGGTAAAAAGCAAGTGGCAGCTGTAATTCTGTTTTTACAAATTATTACCGCACCATCATGTAGCGGTGTATTTTTTTCAAAGATATTTACCAACAGCTGGCTACTTATTACCGCATCAATAATTATCCCTGTTCGTTCATATTCACTAAGCAGCGTAGTTCCTTCAATAACGATTAACGCGCCAGTCTTCACTTTGGCCATTTGCGTTACAGACCTGACAATGCTATTTACGCATGATTCATCTAAAGCCGCCTCTTTTTCCTTTTCAATGTTAGTAGCACTATTACCCCAAAGCTTACCTTGGCCAATCTGCTCCAAAGCTCTTCTAAGCTCTGGCTGAAACAGCACAATCATAGCTATTGTTCCAACCGTTAAAGTGTTCGCTATAATAAAAGATAGCGTATGCAGGCCGAAAAAATATGATAATAATGCTAAAGTCACTATAAATACTACACCCTTAAAAACAGCCCATGTTCTCGTATCCTTTATCCACATGATTAGTTTGTAAATTCCAAATGCTACCAACGACACATCTATAACATCTTGGAGTTGGATAGAGGGAATGGAGAAAAATGGAATTTGTTCTAATGTCGATTGTAAGATTTCCATCACACTTGCCCCTTCTCGTTGTTTTAGAATATTATACCACAAATTTGTCTGTATTATAATAAAAAAAGAGCTTGAAATAAGCTCTTTTAAAAATGATTTTCTGTTCCGCCAAACACTTGAGTAGTTTGTGTTTGCTCATGAAGTTCTATCTTTGGGACTACTTTAACGTAGTAGAAATTATTTTCGTCTTCAAACTGCACATGCTCAGCTCTGCTGTAGTCTAGCACTATAGATAGAAATGCTATAAAGCTAGCAATTATTACGCTAACTATAGTCATAAGAAGCATTAGCGTGATGCTAACGCGAGTGTGTAGTAGCAGCTGAGAAATTAAAAAGCCCAGAGTGCTAATTACACCGCCAACACAAACAGCAACGTAGTTCGCATAGTCAATAGCTTGAAGGCGTATAATGTACACCATAAGAAACACAACTGAAAGTATCGTAATGATAGTTAATATTTCAGTATTAAAAAACGTATTGCGCAACAGATTATTTACCACAATTTCTAGTGCATCAAGAGAAAATCCTGATATTTGGTTGCTACCAACCATAATGGGCAGCTGGCAAAACATATAATAAAAAATGCAGCCACATGCAATTGCTACTATTGCACTAACTCCAAAAAACAAGGCGCTAACTAATGGGACAACATAAACTGCATCTATTGGCAGAAGCAACATAGTAAACAATATAACAATCGATTCGCGAGGAAACAGTCTTATGTACATGACATAAGTGGCGATACATACCGCTGCTACAATTCCTGCTAAGATTAAACTAATGCCGCTAAGATGATAGACTATAACAAACATAGATATAGTGACGATGGCGCTAGAGCGTAGAAACATTGCTATAACAGCTAGCGTTAATATTGTCCAAATATTACTAATAGTGGTGCTCATTCCAATAGCTTTATTAATAGAAACTAAGGCTATAATCATTAAGATAAATCTACTAAGCATTATAATTGCCACTTCATGGCTCTTATAAAATTTTAAAAATGATTGCCTCATCAGCAAAACTTCCTTCTTCATTGATATCCCCTTTCTTCTTCATATGAAGCTCCCTTAACTCCTCAGACAGTTCATTGTATTCTTCACCGCGAGACTGTGCTAGTTTATACCTTTTTCTAAAGATATAAGTTGAGATTAGTGTATATATAACTAACCAAATCCCTACAAATACAGCACCCGGAAAAATGTATTCTGAAAGTAGCTGTGCACTATCCGTAGGCAAATTAAGCCCATGCTCTATCCTCCATAACAAATAGCCGCCCCACATTCCAGCAGTTACGAAAAACACTAGCGTTCTAGTTTTAAAATTGTTTACGAATACATAGTCATTTCTATAATGCGAAAGGATTACCCTATCTTCTTTCATATGAGTCTTATCCTTAACTGCAAGTTTTGTCATCAGAATGATTTTATCCCTATCTACCATTCTAACCCTCCTTTTGTTTGTTTAGTTTGGAGCAAAAGCTGATTTAGTATAGTTTGCCGCACCGTTCCACATAATCCACTCACTTAATATAGCATCATACACAGCATTAATTTGCTGACGCACTTGAAGTTCGGAATAAACTTGATGTGGCTCTACCCACGTTGCAGTAAAGTCTTGCAACCACGGTCTTATTATAGCTTTTCTTTGCGAAATAGGAATTTGCCTAATTACCTCATTAGAAGCTTGTAGCGCCGCTAATATTATTTCATATGGTGCAAGGTCGGGATATGTTTGGCCAAACGAACCTGTGCCATAGTGGGATGGGTAAATCATAGGGCAAACCACATCGAGCCGTTTAACTAACTCTTTATAATCTTGACCTACAATATTAGCATCCACACTGCTAGTTATAATAGTACCAAACACATCTGCAGACACTACAACACCATACGGCTTTAGCTCCTCCATCATAAAGTCGACAAACTGAGAGATAATCTCAGTTTTAGAAACGTCAGTTGGCAAATCTACTCTTGATGCATTCATAGACTCATGAAAGCGAATGTAGTCAAACTGAATTTCCTTAAACCCCACGTTAATCGCTTCCTTACAAACCTCCAAAATGTAATCCCAATTACTAATATCATACGGATTTAGCCACTGCTCCCCCTGAGAAGTAGCATACACTTGCCCATTATAATCTTGTACCATTCGCTCAGGGTGCTTAGTGCTTGCAATCTTATCTTTAAACACAACAATTCTAGCTATTGGATAAACGTTATTTAAATATAAAATTTTCATTAACGAGTAAATGTCGCTAATATAAGGATTATTTCGTACACACCCTGCTTCTAGCAAAACAGGATTGTTGCTATCAAACGTTAAATGCCCATTATCATCTTTTACATCAATAACAAAGCTGTTAATTTCCGTAGTGTTAGCGATACTAATAAGCTCGTCTATATTGCTAGTTTTATAAGCCGGAATATATATTCCCTTAACTTGCGGAATTTGTTTATATGTTGAATAACTAATCATATTTTGAACAAAATCACCTTTATGTTCATCAGAAACTACAAACTCTGCACCACTAAGGTCTTCATCATACAATTTAACTAAATATACCGAAATTATAATTCCCAAAATAATCGCAATTATAGATAGTCTCTTGCTAAGCCCCCTCCTACGTCGGTAATTGTAATAGCTATACGAAACTTTTTTTCTCATTTGTACTCCCCTCCATTATAACATATATTATTTTTATTTTCGATAACAAATTTAAAAACCAATATTTTCAATTTCCAGGGCTTCTATAACATTATAACCAAATTTTTGAAATTTTTCCATAGATTTTGGACAAAAAAAATAGTTGGTGTAAAATTAGCGAAAAAAAAGCACTTAAAAAGAGTGGTTTCCCACTCTTAGTTATGTATATATTTTAAGATTTTAAGCTAAGCTCTTCAGCAGTAACGTTTTGAAGTGCAATTAAAGTTGTGGCATAAAATAATATAGCACACACAATGCTTAATACTAATTTTATGTTTAAACCAAACGCAGAAAAAAGTCTGTCCATTAAAAACGTTTTAGTAACAAGGCCAGCGGCAAGTGCTGCTATACCCGGCTGTACCACCCAGCGGTTAAAGTCTATATCTATTTTTGTTACTGTAATAAGTCTATTAAAGTGTAGCGATGCTGAAACCATGCTACTTAAAATAAGTGTAACTAAAAGGCCGTTAATACCCATTTTAGGAATTAGGAAGTACATTAGAGAAATTCTAAGAATAGAATCTATTACGCGATAGTTAAGGCACTTTTTCTGCTCTCCCATTCCTTTTAATATCCCATCAAGTACAATTTCAACATACATAAACGGTGCTGTGAATACTAAAATTTGAAGTAATCTACCCACTTCATAATTTCCATAAACTGCTGCACCTAGAAACTCTCCATAAATAGTAAATATAGTAACTACAAAAAAAGCAATTACTAAAGTTAAATGTAACATTCGTGAAGACAAACTCTCCACACGCCCTTTATATTTTAGAGATTGTGCACGCGAAATTTCAGGCGTTAGAACCGTAGAACACGCTGATAAGAGTGCAGTTGGAAAAAATAGTAGCGGAAATACCATACCTTTAATCATACCATAAATACTAATGCTCTGCGCTGTAGACATACCGTAGCCATGGAGGCCGAGCGGAATAAGAGTATTTTCTAGTAGTACAAACACTGCTGTTAAGTAAGATGATGCTGTGATAGGTAGTAATACCGCAAGAATTTTAGGTAAAAGACTTCTCTCTCCTGAAGAAGTATCCACCTTAGCGCCTTTAATTCTGCTAGTTAAATATAAAAATCCAAGGTATATAAATGATAAAATTTCTCCTAACGTAATGGATAAGCTCATACCAATACAAGCTTGCACCAAGTCTTCTGTACCAAATAATGTGAGTAGAACTACCAATAAAGCAAGTTTAATAAACTGCTCGAGTACCTCAGAACTAGCGGGTTTTGCAATATCCTTAATTCCATAAAAATAACCTTTAAAACATGCCGATAAAGTCATAAAAGGTATGCTAAGTGACAGTACTTTAAGACCATCTACAATGCGTGTATCCTTAATTATTAGTTCACTTAAAGCCTCTGCATTTAAATATACAGCCGCGGTCACAGTGAGGCTTATGAAAAATCCCATAGTTAAAAATATAGTCATAATCTTTTTTGCCCTATAAAACCAACCTCTACTAATCTCTTCGGCTACAAGCTTGGATATTGATGTAATTATACCTGCTGAGGCAACCATATATGCCATCATATATACAGTCATTGCAAGTTGGTATAAACCAACTCCTTCGGCTCCTATCTGGTTTGATATATATATCATCGAGCACATTCCTACTAGCCTTGTACCAACTGAACCAGCTGTGGAAATTAAGGTATTAATTGCTACCCCTTCTTTTTTAGCCATAAAACTCCTCCTTCTTTATAAAATGTCTTGTACCATTATATGTGGACATGACTAAATTAATTAATCTTTTTTATACTCGACTACATAAAAAAGAGCTTTCAAGGGGAGTTTTCCCCTCAAAAGCTAGTATATATAGCTATACGGATTTATACATTGACCATTTTCTCTTATTTCAAAATGTAGATGGTTTCCTGTTGAGTTACCTGTGCTGCCAACTGCTGCAATGCTTTGGCCTTGCGTAACATATTGACCAACTTTTGCATACAATGCACTCGCATGTGCATAATACGTTTCATAACCGTTGCCATGGTCAATAATTACTAAATAACCGTAAGTACCCATATATCCTGAATATGTAACCGTCCCTGCTGCTGCCGCATATATAGGCGTGCCAGCTCCGGCTGCTATATCAATTCCATTGTGGAAACTGCCCCACCGAGAACCGTAACTTGAAGATATATAGCCTACTCCATTTAGCGGATGTGCAAAGGTAGTTGATTGCGTTTGTGTTGTTTGTGGAGCTATTTGTGTATTAACGATTGGCGCTTTAGTTCCATATTCAATAATCTGGTTTTTAACTTCCACAACAACATACTCTTGAAGTAACTCGCGACTAATTTCCACTCCATCAGCAGCCTCAATCTGAACCACCATTTCTTTAAGGCCATCCTGTCCTTCTTGCACAACTTTTGTCTCATCTTCATACATAGCCGAATTAGCTACATACTCAATTTCTTTTGGTATTTCTTGTTTTAATACTACGTCCTCTGTTGTTATATTAACACTAAGTACAGGTCCACTGGTGATTTGATAAATATTCGTTTCATCCTGTGTTGATCGCACCTCTTCTCCACTAGATAAAGTATTTGCTACCTCATTTACAATAGTTTTATTATCACTAATAACAGTATTTTCCGCATATGCAAAAGTCGCTCCTACTGTCAATCCTGAAAATATAGCGTACTTCCATGTGTTCTTTTTCTTACCATTAACTAAATAACTCGTAAATTCGTTACTACTCCGTTGTTCTAGCAAAATAAATTCCTCCTTAATATTAATTTGCAACTTAGTACCAATTATACCAAAATTTGGATAAGATGTAAATATATATATAAGGAGAAATTATATTATTCGTTATATATTTGTATTTGACACATTTTCATGGCGTTTAATGCGTTTATGTGGCTCTGTTTAGTAACTCCTGCGCAGCATTGTGCATCTACCTTAATTATAGCTTCTGGCAAAAATGCCTTTAGCAACATCGCATTTGAAATTACGCATATGTCTGTACATAAGCCCACTAATTCAATCTCAACTTGGTCGCCTTGTAACAACGAGTTTTTAATAGTCTGCGGCAACTGCTCACTACCAAACGTTGTCTTTTCAAATACAATGGGTTGCAAATGCTGCTGTTGCAATCGCTCCACATATGCTTCTATATCAGGTTGTAGCTCCCAACCCTTCGTACCTCGTATACAATGTTCCACCGGTAAGTTACGCCCTTCTTGTGTTTGTAAATAGTCACTAAAATGAGTATCTTTAGTAAAATAAACCATATACTTTTCGTATTTTTTAATCTTAGCTAACACTTTAGGCACAATTTTTACAGCCTCAGCAGTTCCTAATATACCGTCAATAAAATCATTTTGCATATCTATTACAACTAAAACACGCTTCATAAATAACGCTTCCTTTCGCTCGATTTCACATGTATTTTATGCGGACTTTACTGTAATTATCCGTCTTTGTATTAGCCATCACTTTTACCAAGCAAGTGAAATAGTGATTGAGGAAGTGCAAATACAAATACTATGCCTAAAGATATGGCCATTGCAATTTTAAATGTTTCTAAGCCTTTAACAAAAGCTTGTACATTGTCATTTACAATAAAATAGTAGGCTGTAAAATAAATTCCTGCTCCAGGAACTAACGGAAAAATTCCAGCAATTAAAAATACCGTGATAGGCATTCGGCGAATTACCGCAAATATACGGCACACAAACG